>JACCDO011186568.1_pt1 | contig 11252 bp, 12 predicted proteins | sample 7446101 | NCBI WGS metagenome assembly JACCDO01 (sample SAMN15323440, study PRJNA562643) | freshwater metagenome | isolation source: river surface water | place: USA:Blue River Watershed | collected 2017-08-16
GTCTTTGGACACTATTTCCTCCAACTGAGCCACAGGGAGATTTTTGTAATTCAAAACAGATTCTTCGGTCACATACCAAACACGCCCAACTCTGTGAGATTTGATTTTATTAGCGCGAGCAAGCTGGCCTATATAGTCTTGAGAATATCCTGAAATTAAACTAGCTTCTTTAGCTGAAATATACTTTTGATTATTTAAAAATATACCACTACTCATTACTTAAATTATAACTTTTTAAGCTAGCTAAAAATACTAAAATGTGTGGAAAACAAAAGATATCTCGGCAAATCTCGGATAAACGAGACGGCAGTAAAATCGCCTTTTTAAATAAAAAAATACTTAAATAAAAATGTGGGTAAAATAGCTAATTTAGAGTTTGAGAAGTACGGGGTCAAAATCATAACCAAGTCTCTAAATTTAGCTGACCTCAGGCCAAGCTACTTGATCCTAGAAATTGGTCATTCAAACTAGTTAGACTCATTAGCGAGTTTGGATCTTCGTTTACGAGATTGTATTGCTAAACATTACTAAACTTTATATAATTAGTATACAAGTTTATCAAGGTTTATATATCTTACATCATATGGCTAATCAATATTTAACAATTAAAGAAGCAGCGGAGCTCTTAGAAGTTACTCCTCTAACTCTAAGAAATTGGGATAAAAATGGTAAATTAAAAGCCTTGCGTCACCCTATCAACAACTACAGGGTCTACAAAAAAGAAGACATCGAAAGTCTCATAGAGGATTTAAAAACTAACTATTCCCCTAAAAAAAATACAAAAAGAGAGTTCAAAAAAGTCATGGTTAGGCATTTATCCGATAACGAATAGAAAACAGAAAAATTTAGTTGTCAATAGTTAAAAATCCTCATTTTGTAAAAAATGAGGATTTTTAACTTAGCTTATAAATTTAAATTTTTACTTGCACAAATTTAATTTCTTGTATGTTAACAGGAGTGACAAGCAAAGCTTTAGCAAAAGAATCTCTAGGATCAGAAATAATAGTTTCTACTTTAGCTACTACATAACTAGATATCCCCGGCAGAGATACAGTGACACCTTTTTCTAAAACAAAATCTCTCGGCAAAATCATTTCGAAGTTTCCACCACCACGACCAACCATCTGCATAAAATTATTGTTGTTAGCTAAGACGACATCATTCTTCTCTCCACTACTTGAGAACAAAACTACTTTTGCAGAGTTGCCATAAACTTCAGCGACACGACCGATCGGCAGATCTCCATTTGCAAAAACTAAAGCATTAACTGATACACCCCTATCCTCCCCCACATCGATAATCAAAATATCGTACAAACTACGATTAGGCTTTTCTAAGATAGCTGCGAGCAGTAAATTATTTTTCTCATTTTTACGATTCAAAATATTTTTCAAATCTGTGTTCTCACTGAGCACACTATTGTAGTTAGCTATCATCCCCTCTTGTTCTAGGATTTTATTTTTTAAATATTGATTTTCATTAAGTAGAGAACTTTTAAATCTAAAATTGATACCAACACTATTGAAAATATTTTTTGTACCATTAGAGACAAATACAACTGGGCGAAAGACTGTGTGAGTAAAGACAGACAAAGTCCTAAAGAATCCACCTCTAAAATAAAAAACTATGAAAAAAACTATGACCACCATCACGATGTACACATTCTTCTTCCTTTGGTTTTTTTTATCTAGGAGGTAGCTCATCTTGGTGTCCAATTAAAACTTCACGATAAGATTCTATATCATCGAGCATAACACCTGTACCACGAGCCACAGCAGACAAAGGGTCGTCCACCATATACACTGGCAATTTTAAAACATTTTGCAAAAGTTCTGGTAGTCCTGGAATAAGAGCTCCCCCACCAGAGAGAGTGATACCTCTGTGCATTATGTCAGACAAAATCTCAGGGGGAGTATTTTCAAGCATATCTTTGACACCTTCGACTAAATCTCTAACAGAAGAAGCTGTAGCCTCGCGAATATCTGAATCAGTCACTACTACTTGTCTAGGTAGACCTGTAAGCAAATCTCTACCGTGGACTTCTATCTCCATATATCCAGCTGGCAATACGGAGCCAATAGAGATTTTCACCATCTCAGCTGTGCGCTCACCAATCAATATCTTGAATTCATCACGCATATAACTGATGATGTCATTGTTCAACCTATCTCCAGCTATTTTCAAACTCTTAGAACGGACGATACCACCTAGAGAAATAACTGCTATATCTGTAGTACCTCCACCTATATCTATAATCATAGAACCCACAGGATCCTTTATCGGCATACGAATACCTATAGCTGCAGCCATAGGCTCTTCTACTAAATACACTTCTCGTGCGCCAGCACTACGAGCAGCATCATATACAGCACGAGTCTCCACATTTGTAGTACCAGAAGGCACACCGATCAAGACTCTAGGGCGAGCGAATTTTTTAGAAATTTTATCTGCTTTATTTATCAAATAAGACAACATCTCCTCAGTCACCTCAAAATCAGATATAACTCCATCCACAAGTGGACGCACTGCACGGATGTGTCCTGGGGTTCGGCCGATCATCTCTTTAGCTTTAGAACCTACTGCTAGAATCTGATTTGTCTTAACATTTACAGCCACCACAGAAGGTTCGTTGATGACTATGCCGTGACCCTTCAAATAAACCAAGGTATTTGAAGTACCTAAATCTATACCAATGTCATTTGAAAATAATTTGTAAAATTTATCGAACATAATTTATCAGATACAGGTGTTAGTTTTTAGCTTTCACTAAAGTTAATAATTCGTCCAACTTTACAATCTTGCCTTTCTCTTCTGTCCTCTTCTTCAATTCCACACCACCTTCTTTTAAACTACGCTCTGAGACCACAGCACGATATGGCATACCTAACAAATCCGCATCAGCAAATTTCTCTCCTGCTGACATACCAGCACGATCATCAAATAAAACTTCAATATTATTCTTAGTTAAAGCTTCATAAACTTCACCAGCTTCTTTTATCACAGCTTCGCTCTCACCCAACATAAGCAAATGAATCTGAAATGGAGCAATACTCTCTGGCCATACTATACCCTTATCATCAGACAAGACTTCTACTACTGTACCCATAAGACGAGTAAGACCGATACCATAACAGCCCATTAAAACTGGGTATTTATCTCCTTTTTCATCTACAAAAGACAAATCTAAAGGTTTAGAAAACTTATCTTTTAATTCAAAAATGTTACCAACTTCAATTGCCTTCTGTTCTACTAATTTCTTTTTATCTAAATTTAAACTAGATAAAATCTCATCTTCATATACTTCATTATTTACAGCCTGACTACTAGCTTCATCTAGATAAATAGTATCCTCACCAGCAGGAGTTAAAGCCTGAAATTCATGAGAATATTTAGAGAAACTACCACCAGAGGCAAAGGTCAGATATGTAACATGTCCTATTCCCACCCTCTCATAAACCCTCTTATATACACCCTTCATTTTTTCATAAAAATTACTAAAATCCTCTTCTGAAATATGGAAAGAATACATATCTTTCATTAGAAATTCACGCCCACGGAGGATGCCGGACTTGGCACGAAGTTCATTTCTAAATTTAGTTTGAAATTGATATATAGCAAATGGAAAATCCTTATATGAAGATACGAAATTTTTCAACAAATTTACGAGTGGCTCTTCATGAGAAAAACCTAAACCCAGCTCTGTATCATTTTTCAATTTTGTCTTAAACCAATTATCCACCACATCATCACTCCATCTATTTGTCTTCTCCCAAAGTTCTTTATTCTGTAGTGCAGTAAGAGAGACTTCTTGGCCACCGACAGTATTCATCTCTTCGCGAATTATATTTTCTATCTTATTTAAAACACGCAAACCAAGTGGTACAAAATCATAGACCCCAGCCATCTCTTTATTAATAAAACCTCCTCTAATTAGAAGCTCAGCATTTTTAGACACCTCATCTGCTGGAGCCTCACGCCTAGTCTTAGTAAAAAGTTTTGATTGTCTCATATACTGCATCTTACTTTAAAAAAACCTTTTGGTCAAAGAAAAATACAAGTTAGAAAAACAGCCTTTTAAAATAGGACTAAAGTTGCAAATAATCAGACTTTCTGGTAGTATAACCCTATGCAAAAAACAGCAAATAAAGGGGCAAATACCCTACCAAATATAGATGAAATGTTCGATGCTGGGGTCCACTATGGCTACTCAAAGAGTCGTAGACACCCATCTGTTTCATCATATATCTACACTACAAAGAATAGTGGTGACATTATAGACCTTGAAAAGACAAGTCTAATGTTAAACGAAGCCGCAGAATTTATAAAAGACCTAGGTGCACACAACAAAACTGTGCTTTTTGTCGGTACAAAACCAGAAGCAAAAGAAATAGTTCGTAGTGTGGCTGAATCATTCAATATGCCTTATGTAGTAGAGCGTTGGATTGGAGGTACTCTAAGTAATTACACAGAAATAAAGAAAAGAATCAATGTTCTAGAAAACTACCGTAAAGACAGTAAAATGGGAGGCTTAGACAAATATACTAAAAAGGAGCGCTCAATGATGGCTAAAGAAATGGAGAAATTGGCTAAATACTACTCTGGTCTCACAGGATTGAAAAAGGCTCCAGATGCTATATTCATCATAGATGCTAAGAAAGAACACATCGCAGCTACAGAAGCTCGCAAAGGTGGTGTCCCTGTTATAGCTCTAATCAACTCAGACTCAGATATTAAAAATATCACCTACCCTATCGTAGGAAATGATGCATCTATGCCATCAATCAAGCTTTTCACAGAAAGCATCGCTAATATTTATAAAGCAGGTCAATTAAGTGTACCTAATAAAGAATAAAAAATATGTCTACAAATAATATCACTACAGAGTTAGTGAAGGAACTTAGAGATGCTACTGGTATCTCTGTTATGCAGTGTCGTAAAGCATTGGTAGAAGCTGAGGGTGATATGCAGAAAGCCTTAGCTATCCTTAAGAAGACTAGTGCTGAGATAGCTCTTAAAAAGGCAGATCGTGAAGTAAAAGACGGTAGAGTAGTAGTCAAAAACACTGGTTCTAAGACTATAATGATAGCCCTAAACTGTGAGACTGACTTCGTAGCTCGCAATGATGACTTCGTCAATCTATCTGAATCTCTAGCTGATAAAGCTCTAAAAGAAGGCGTAGAGGCTATGAAAAGTAGTGCCAAAGAGATGATTGATCCTATTATCCAGAAAACTGGAGAGAACATCACTCTAGGAGAAGCTGTGGAGATAGACGCCCCTATCGTGGGTAGTTATGTCCACAATAACAAATCTGCAGTTATCGTAACTCTAGATGGCGGCAATGCTGATGTGGCTAAAGATGTGGCTATGCACATAGCTGCTATGAAGCCAGAATACATCAAAAAGGATGACATTGATGAAGCTGCTAGAAATATGATGACTGAGGTATTTATGAAAGAAGTAGCAAATGTAGACAAACCAGAAGACATCAAGAAGAAAATGCTTGAAGGAAAGATCGCTACCTACTTCAAAGAGAAGACTCTACTCGATCAACCATTCATCAAAGACGGTGAGATGACAGTGGGTCAGCTTTTAGAGAAAAACAAAGCATCAATCAAGGAGGTGAAGAAGTGTTCAATCTAATATGTATATATTACTTGCTCTATTTTTTATATCATTAATTTCTCTGACTGTAATGTTCAGTAGGAAATTAATCCTACTTAAAAACCAAGGTGTAATGATAGAACATGCAGAGGACCTAATACTAGAGTTACCATTTGTAAAAGAATTAAAACACCTAACAATAAAAAAAGTAAAAAGATATGGTTATGTAGGTGTAGTGACTAGTATCAGACTGTATTTCCGTGGAATTAACTTGGCTAAATTAAAATACACTGAATTAAAAGATAAGATAAACAGTGTAGACAAAAGTAAGTGGATTAATGATATAGAAAAGAGAGAAGTTAATAAATTCCTTAAAGTAGTATCAAATTATAAACACAAAATCAGACAGATAAAGCATCAGATTAAAGAGGAAGAAAAGATTTTGTAATTTTAAAAAAGTGTGCTAGATTAGTAGAAGTTCAGTTAGTTTATACGGTGTTTAAAAAACAAATATATTGCCACCTTAGCTCAGTTGGTAGAGCAACGCTTTTGTAAAGCGAAGGTCCTCGGTTCGAATCCGAGAGGTGGCTCAACAAATATAACTATTAAAGAGAACATCGAACCAATCTTAAGATTTTGAGGTTCAAAACGCGAGATATCTCACTAAAATTACTCTTTGATTTGTGGAGATTTTTCTTTTAATTTAAAAGACTTTTTGACTATTTTCTCGAGTTCAGCCACACCATGGAAACCAGTATATAAATCATCATCTATGACTAGTGCTGGGAGTTTAGTATCTTCAATCTTATAAATGTTTAGCATAGCCTTCACTGCAGATAGATCTATACTATAATCAAAAGAATATACTCGTAGGTCTGGATATTTATCTCTAAGTGTAGATAGTACTATGCCCTGCTTCTCACATTCACTACAATTCTCTGCTGTAGTATAGAAATACAATACGAAAGCAGATTTAGTACCACAACGAGTAGCGATCTTCTTCATAAGTAGATAATCTTTAATCTCAAGCAAAGAATAATATTTCTTTAAGGACAGTATCTCCTCATTTGAACCCAAATTCGTCTGACCCCACTCCAATTTCCTACCGAGCTCATCTAGCTGATCAGATAAAGCCCCACCAGATACTGTCTTACAAGACAAATCTGAAAATAAAGAGAATTCTGTCTCTGAAGAGAGTATATTGATAGCTATTTGATCCTGTATAGTCTTAAGCTGATTTATCTTTTTATTACCAAAATACTCACTCAAATAATAAGCAGTGATAAATAAGGCTGAAGTTATAAATAAAACTAATATATATTTTTTCCAATCAATTTTGTTTTCCATAAATAATCTTAACGCCAGTTTGGCTTCTTTGATAATAAAGTATTGTATAAAGCCTTCAAGAACCAGATAGGGGCTAAAATTCTAAATACTATCAAGAAATATAGCATATTTATAGAAAAAACCCACTTGCCTTCTATCATCTTTCTACCGAACAATATAGCAAATATTGCCAAAGAATAAATAAATAAAACTAAAAATCCAGACAAATTTGTATCGAAAAAGAATGGATCTAAAAATCTGGTACTAAAAGAAGGCGAGAAGCCAGCAATATTAAAAAATATAACTTTAGAATAAATAAAATAACCCAGATTATAAGCTATCTGCACAAATAGATAACAAATAGCTATTATAGATATCACTCCGGTAGGCAGAGTGAATAGAGCGAAATTGCCATATTTACTCTTAAACAATACATCACGATAATCTATCGTATTGTTAATAAAACCATAAATCCAACGCAATCTCTGACGATATAACTTCTTCACCGTATTAGGGGTGTTTGTATACACATAAGCATCATTGCAATGCTCTATCTTATAGCCATTTCTCTGCATACGATAAGCTATCTCCATATCTTCTGTATTATGGGCATGTCTATATGGACCCAAATCTTCAAAGACCTTCTTGCGAAATATAGTCAGAGGTCCAGGTGTGACATTGATAGCCCCTAAGAAACCAAGCATTTTCTTAGTATAAACACCCATATGATATTCGGCTTTTTGAGCCTCTTGGATGACATTTGTTGTATTATGTACCACAACAGAAGGAGCCACAGCCATAGCGTCTTTGTCATTGGCAAAATAAGTCATAATACGAGCAAGAGAATCAGGATGGGCATAAGAATCTGCATCCAAACAACCAAAGAATTCAGAATCAGAATTCTCTAAACCGAAGTTAAGTACAGTATGCTTACCACCATTTTCTTTCCTAAAAACAGATATATTTTCATAATTCGTAAACTTCTTTAAAACCTCAAAAGTGTTATCGGTAGAACCATCATCTACTAAGAAAATGTTTAACTTATCTTTTGGGTAATTTAAATTTAATAAAGACAAAACTGTCTTCTCTATAGTAGTCTCTTCATTCCAACAAGGCACGACAATAGTCACTCGAGGGTATGTCTCGAGTTCTGTCTTCCCTGTACGGACGATGATTTTCTTACGATTTTCTAAAAAAGTAATCAGAAAAAACACCTGTATGTACACAGAAGAAAATATTAAACCATAAAATATAATGCTAGAGATAATAGCCATATATCCATATAATATAACACTTTTTTAGAGAAAAGTAAAATCTGTCTCCATAATAAAAAGCCCTTTTGAAAGGGCTTTTTATTATATATTTTATATAAATTACATTGAACTTTGTGTAGTACCACAAGTATTGCAAGAATTGCATTGTGCACACTTGCAACCTACAAGCATACCAACACCAGCAATACCTACTACTACATACACGATAGCCTCTACCATTGGCCAAGAACCTAGTAGCATAGACACTAGATTCCACTCACTGCCCATAAGACTACCGACTCCAACCAAACCCCAGTTCAATGCTCCTACGATTACCAAAACCTTAGCAAGCATACTAAATGAACACATATTTTTCAAACTATTCATATAATTTTCTCCTCAATAAGAGGAATTATTTTATAAACATTTCCACCAAAACGACTATTTTGGCAGGCTTAAATTTACTAATACCTATATTGTATCACAAACTATAAAAATGCTACAATAGGACTATTAAAAATTAACATAAATATATGGACGAAATTAAACAAGAAGCTGAAGTTGTAGGAAACACCCCAAATACCAACAATAATTCTATCAACCAAATAACTGGTGCTATTATTGTTGCTGGTTTACTTATTGCTGGTGCTATTTTATTAAAAGGTAATCAAACTAATACAAAAAATACAACCGTTACTGACCCTGAAGTATTAGAATTAAACATCCGACCAGTAGATGATAAGGATCATATCCTTGGAGATAAAAACGCAGAAATAATAGTAGTAGAGTACTCAGACACAGAATGTCCTTTCTGTAAGACTTTCCATAATACAATGCACACAATAATAAAAGAGAGGGGCTCTAATGTAGCTTGGGTTTTTAGACACTTCCCTATTCCAAGCCTGCACTCAAAGGCAACTCATGAAGCAGTAGCTACAGAATGTGCTTTTGAACAAGGTGGTAACGAAATGTTCTGGAAATACTTAGATAGATTATTTGCTGTAACTCCATCTAATGATAAGTTAGACGAGAAAGAATTATTAAATATAGCTGATTATGTTGGCTTAAATTCATCTTCTTTTTATACTTGTCTAAAAAGTGACAAATACGACGATAAAGTGGAGTCAGATGTCAAAGATGGTAGCAAGGCTGGCATCAATGGCACACCATCTAGTATCATAATTAGTAAAAACGAAATAACGGGAGCTATGCAAAAACAGATAATTAAAGCTATCGGTAGCAATACAGCTGTATCATTTGGCTCACCACAAACAAATATGATGAGACTAAATGGTAGCCTACCAATAAAAATGGTCAATCAGATCTTGGACATATTGCTCAAATAAGTCTCCCCACATTAAAAGCCCCCATCTGGGGGCTTTTAATTTATCTTATTTTATTCAACAAATTTTATAAAACCATTTTTTTGCAACCACAACCAAAGCATATCCGCACTTCGTCCTTCTTTAATTTCTCTTTTAGTTAGTTTCTCAAATATTTCTTCAGCAGATAATACTAGTGTTTCAATATCTCCTTTCTCAAGGTCTTCCAAATCTTGTTCTCCAATTTTATAATCAGAAACAATAAAATAATGTAAATCCCACTCAACAGAAGCACCCGCTTTCGCAGTTTCCAAAGGGATATATTTTCCTCCATAAATACCAGCTTCTTGCCTGCCTTCTTTTTCTGCAGCTAATTGCGCAAGTGGCCCAATATCAGCTCCTGTTTTTCTATGTTCATCAAAATCCTCCAATTTATCAAATACTTTTCCTCCAGGAAGACGAATATCATAACCACCTGCTTCTCTACGAATTTCTTTTGTCATCACAAGGGCTTTTTTACCATCCTTTTCTGTTTCAATAAATAATCGTACTCCTGGAGACCTAACAGCAGCTTCGAACTGCACACCAGGCTTACCTTCCCATGTTACTATTTCAAACATCTTCCCTCGATAAGCAACTTCAAAATTTGGTTTCATTTCAAGAGAACTCTTAGGTTTTTCAAAATTGTTTTTCATATAGATTTAATCAAAGTAGTTTTTAAGTCTTGAGATCTTCTCATGCTGACGAAGCTTTTCATGCACCTTTGCTTCAATCTGACGAATACGCTCACGAGTCACTCCGAACTCTTCTCCCACTCTCTCTAGAGTGTGCTGTATACCATCGATCAAACCATAACGCATCTCGAGTATTTTTCTCTCTTTTGGATTAAGCTCATCCAATACTTCTTTTATCTGATCAGACAAAATACGACGAGAAGATTCTTGATCTGGGCGCAAGATCTTATCATCTGGAATAAAGTTCTCAAGAGTTGATTTATCATCATCGTCACCTACTGGCTGCTCTAGAGAAACAGTCTCCTGAGAGATATTCTCGATAACATGGATCTTTTCTACTGGTATACCCATCTCAGTCGCAATCTCTTCTGCAAGAGGCTCACGGCCCAAATCCTGGCTTAATTTGCGGTGTATTTGCTTGTATTTAGATATAGTCTCCACCATATGTACTGGGATACGAATAGTTCTACTCTGGTCAGCCAAAGCGCGAGTTATAGACTGACGAATCCACCAAGTAGCATAAGTTGAGAATTTGTAGCCTTTAGTCCAATCAAATTTCTCTACAGCTTTAAATAAACCCAAATTCCCTTCTTGAATCAAATCAAGCAGAGTTAAGTTGGCACTTCGTCCTACATATTTCTTCGCTATAGATACCACCAAACGCAAGTTCGCACGAGCAAGTAAATTTGTAGCTTCTATATCACCTTTCTCTATTCTTTTAGCTAAATCTTTTTCCTCACTAGCATGAATCAGTGGATACTGACCGATTTCTTTTAGATACATCTGAATAGAATCAAAACTGCCAGATTTGTTTAAATCCTTATCTGACTCTATGTCTAGATTAAGCAAGTTTCCTCCTTCTAAGACATCAATGCCTGCTACAGCAAATTTCTCATAGAGTTCATCCAAGAAGATGATATTGTTTTCTATATCTGGAATAGTCTTCAGGATCTCATCATAAGTTATAAAACCCCTCTTTCTACCCTTCTCAATTAATTCATTTGCCAAACGCTCCA
>JACCDO010623892.1_pt1 | contig 11251 bp, 7 predicted proteins | sample 7446101 | NCBI WGS metagenome assembly JACCDO01 (sample SAMN15323440, study PRJNA562643) | freshwater metagenome | isolation source: river surface water | place: USA:Blue River Watershed | collected 2017-08-16
CCCCGTGGTGAAATTTATTTTTTTGCGGATTGACCCGTCCTAAAAAAAGTTTACAGTTTTACTGTGTTTTTTTGTTTAAGTCCTGGAACAAATTTACATTCATTTTTCAATCCAAAAATGGGCTTACATTTTGACCCGTCCTAAAAAGTTTACCCATCCTAAACAAAGGACATAAGGAATAGTCCACAAGAAATAGGACGCGAGAAATTGGCCGCAAGAAATAGGCCGACACGTAGGTCGGCCTCAACAATGGACGTTATTTCCCCAATCTCACAAACGGATTCGATACTTTTTCCCTCCCCACCGTGGTGCTTGGGCCATGCCCTGGAAAAACTTCTACCTGGTCGGGCAAACGGTACAGTTGCGTAAGAATGGAGTTCTCCAAGGTTTCGAAATTCCCTCCCGGCAAATCCGTGCGGCCAATGCTGTCGTAAAACAAAACATCGCCACCGATCAGCCGCAATGAGGGCTCGTGGTAAAAACAAACACTTCCGGCCGAATGCCCCGGCGTAAATAAAATTTCCAATTCGGTATTTCCAAACTCTACCCGCTGACCGGGAATGAGGTAATTGCCAATGGCCGGCGCCGATTTTACCGGAACCCCGTACATTTTACCCACCTCGGCGGCACGCTCCAAATTCTCCACCTCCAACTCGTGCAACTCCGGTGCTACTTCCAAAACCCGCCTTGCCCAAGCACATCCCATCACATGATCGATGTGAGCATGGGTTAATACGCATGAAACAATGGTAATTCCTTCCTGTTGAATGAAATGCAACAATTGATCCTCTTCTTCAGGGAAATAACACCCCGGATCAACCAATATTCCTTCCTTGGTTTCGTCGTACAAAACGTAGGTATTCTCCTGAAACGGATTGAAGGTAAACGATTGAATGATCATGCCAAATCCGATTTTAAACACTGATCCAAATATGCCAATAATTCTTCGCGCCCATGTCCGCTCTCGGCAGAAGTGAGCAACATTTCGGGCGCTTCATCCCAAGTCTTCAACAACGCTTTCCGATAGGCATCCATGGTTATTCGACCTTTTTGCAAGCTTTGTTTATCGGCTTTCGTAAAGACCAACGTGCACGGAATTCCTTTCGAACCCAAATAGTTGGTAAACTCAATATCAATCTTTTGCGGTTCCAAACGGGAATCGATCAATTGAAAAACCACCATGAGGTTTTCCCGCTTCTCCAAATAATCGCGCACCATTTTTACAAACGATAACCGCTGTTCTTTCCCCACTCGAGCATAACCGTATCCAGGTAAATCCACCATGAACCAATCGTTATTCACTTTGAAATGATTGATCAGCTGGGTTTTCCCCGGTCTTCCCGAGGTTTGAGCCAGATTTTTATGCTTCACCAAACAATTGATTAGGGATGATTTCCCCACATTCGAGCGCCCAATGAACGCAAATTCGGGTCGATCGACCACCGGACATTTCGCTAAATTGGGCGAACTCACCAAAAATTCTGCTTTCTTAATTTCCACGTTCTTCTCCTTTACGACCGTTGGGCCAAAACCATTTTGTAGTGCGGAATCTCACACTCGTAAAACAACTCGCCCTCGGCTACAAAACCCAATTTTTCGTAAAACGATTGCGCATGGGTTTGCGCATGCAAATAGATGGGAAGATGGGGAACATGGGGAATATCTTTCAACAAAGCACGCATCACCATGGCCCCAACGCCTTTGCCCCGATAGGTTTCCAAAACGGCCATGCGCTCGATTTTGATTCCATTCTCGGTCCTCCTCCAACGTCCACAACCCATTCCTTGACCGCCCATGTGCACCATCAGGTGGTTGCTTTGTTCCTCGTATTCAAACTCTTCCTCGGCCGCAACCTGTTGTTCGATCACAAATACTCTTCTGCGAATTTCAAAAACATCGTTCATCGCCTTGGGAGAATCCAAAACGGTTTTTGCAGGAATTTCAGGCTGAAAAAAGTCAACCATCAATAGTCGGTACATATCTTTAAGTTTTAATCGGCAGATGCGCTACAAAATTACATGGTTTCTTCTCTGTTTTCCCATCATCCTTTGGGCACAGGAAAAACGATGGATTCTAACCAATGAATTGGGAAATCCCATTGCTCATGCTGCTGTATTTTACCTTCAGGGAGATGTGGGGAAAACCGTTTCTACCGATAGCAATGGTGTTTTTTACTTACCCCAAAATGTTTCGGAATGCAGCGTTTCTTTTTTAGGCATTCAGCAAACCATTCGATTTCATGCCGAATCCGAAGGAGTTTTCTTTCGGAATGATACCATTTTCAGCCAAAAATTTGCAGTTTACCTTCCTCACACTTCACTGTCTTCCGTTCGGGTACTATCTCCATGGCCTACAGGGCCTCTTCAATTGCAAAATTTCGGAAGCCAATCGGCCGAAGACGTGCTGAACCGAACCCCCGGCGTGGTGGTGATCGGCCGACAAGTAAGCATTCGAGGCGGAAGCGGTTATTCGTTGGGTGCCGCCAGTAGAACCTCGCTTTTGGTCGATGGAATGCCCCTTCTTCAACCCTATTCCGGCGATATCCGATGGAATTTGCTTCCTCTCGAAAACCTCTTCATTGGCGCCCAGTGGATGCCCACCCAAGGATTTATTCCGTCTGCCTCCATCAACGGAGTTGTTTCGGCGGTTTCCGACACTTCTACCGTTTCTGATCTCTCGAAAACTTTTCGGAAATCCAACTCCATTCGTTTCTTCCACTCCATCTATGGAAATCCGCCTCCCGGAATTCTACGAACTTGGCCGGGAAGAAACCCGTGGAATTCCGGCATCGACTTTCGAAACGTGCTCTGGAATAAAAACGGACTTCGATTGATCACGTACGGTCAGTTTTTGAGGGACGAAGGGTACCGGGAAAGCGAGTTCAGTCACCGTTTTCGAGGCGGATTTAATGCCAACTATCACCGGGTTTGGAATCGACATACCGTTGATTTTACACTTCGTGGTTTCGGATTACGTGACTCCACAGCCTTGTTTTTCTTTTGGGAGAGCGATTCTACGGCCTACAAAGTTCCGCCGACCTCGTTCAAACCTACGGTGATTCGTACCCACTATTTCGACCCGGAAATTCGTTGGACCTCTCCAAACCAAAAACACGAAATTTGGCAGAGAAACCGAATTTTCTACACGGGAAATTGGCAGAAATACCACGAACTCATCTACAAAAATAAACTCCTTCAATCCGATAAAAATTCGGCCGATTGGAGTGCGGGAATCTTACAACAATTCACCGATGTAGATTCGGTTTGGGGGCGTTCCCGAGGAGCTTGGGCAGAAGTTGACGCAAGCCGAAAAGGGCCGAGGGGGAAATGGACGGCCTCGGCCTCGGTGCGTTGGGAAGATTATGAAAATCAGCGGAAGAGGCCGGTTTCAAAAACCATTTTCCGTGGAAAATTCCAATGGGAAACACCCCAAAAATGGCAAGTACAGTTGGCAGGAGGTCAAAGTTGGAGAGCTCCGAATTTAATTGAAACCGATATCACCACCGTTGGAGGAAATTTCGGACTTTTCCCCAATCCGTATTTGCGTCCTGAGTCGGCTGCGGGGTACGACCTGAAGCTTGCATCACCGTATTCCGGCCTCGGCAACTTTGCAATTTCTCAATTTGTTTGCTCCTACAACAACTTGATTGATTTGCAATACGGCATCTTTTTCCCCGCCAATTTCGATAGTACCAAAACCTATAGCTTGGCCGATTTTGTAGGCGCCAGGAACGAAAACATCGCAGCGGCCCGCATCAGCGGCCTGGTTGCGGAAGGTCGTTGGCGGGTGTTCCAAACGGGGAAATCTTCCTTGGAGTTCTTTGCCGATTATACGTATGTTTTGCCGCTCAATCTGAACAAATTAAACGATTCGGTTCAGCGAATTCTGAAGTACCGCATTCAACATTTGGCCCATTTTAACGTTCAAGCAGAAATTCGTCAACATTGGAAATTATTCTGGAGCACCCGGTATACCAGCCAAATTCAGCACATCGATGGAGAGTTGGAGCGGTTTGTTCCCGGGATCAAAGAAATGAGGGCCGAGCAAAAAATGGGAAATATTTGGAGCGATGTGCAATTGAGTTACCACGGTAAATCGGAAACCCGATTGGGGCAAGGCGATGGATGGGAAACCAGCCTCTTTGTTCGAAATCTTTGGAACACCAAGTTCATGCCCATTCCTGGAAATCTATCCGCACCCCGTAGTTACGGAATTCAGGTGCGTTATTTTTGGTAATTACTGCAGCTGATCCACCACATCGGCCGGTTCGTTTTTGATGAGGAAGTGCCATTGTTGCATTTGCACCTTCCATTTCCCGTTGATGTTTTCCAAAACAACTGTACTTCGAACGGGCATTTTTAAGGATGGATAATCCATTTGCTCTACGCCCCACAACACGTTGGAATCGGCAGAAGGTGACAATTTTCTCCACTTGACCTGGTAGTTCGGTCCTGGATTATTGGATGCCACGTAGTTAGACATGTATTGCTTGAATCCTTGCATGTCCCAGTTTTCGGAGGAGTCGGTCCCGTAAAACTCGGTGGCAATGGTGTAATGTTGATACATTGCTGCAGTATCTTTTTGGTTGAAGGCAGCGTGAACTTCATCCAAAACCTTCACAGCAGCTGCCAAATCGGGTTCGTTATTGTCATTTTTTTCTTGCGTTGAACCACAGGCAAAAACGACGAATAAAAGGGCAATCAGGCCCCATTTGTTGGTGATTAACTCTTTATTTGGCATTGAATTCAAAAATTAAAAGTCGAAATGTTGAAGGGTGAGCAACAAATTTATTCGAACTGTTTCTTACTTTTGATATAACCAACTTAAAAAACATGAAAAAATTATTAGGAGCCATTTTGGCCCTGTTCGTCTTGGGCACCGCCCAAGCCTCACACCTTGTAGGGGGGCAAATCACCGCTACAGCCCTAAATAACCAACGTTTGTACAGCTTGGAGCTTACCCTTTATCGGGATAACACCGGAATTCAAATGTACAATACTGAAACATTGGTCGTGGTAGGAAATGGATTAACCATCAATGTTCCTATCGTTAAACCAAATCCAACGTTGATTTGGGGAACTGCTACCAATGGAATTGAAGAATACGTTTTTCAAACCAATTTCACCTTTCCCATGGCAGGAACTTACAAAATTTATTACCAAAACTGTTGCCGAAATGCAGGAATTCGAAATACCACCAGCACACCCGGTTCTTATTTAGAAACCACCATTTTGGTTGATAGTTCTTTGAATTCTTCACCTTCGTTTTTGAACCGTCCTTTCGCCTTGGCACTTCAAAATGTTCAATGGTTCCACAATCCACTTCCTTATGATGCAGATGGTGATTCATTGGCTTGGTCTTTGGATACTCCGAAAGAATACTTTGCCGGTGTTGTTAGCAGCGTTCCCAGTTATTTTCACCCCGATTCCGACCCCGGTTTCCCCTTTGCGATGGATTCCTACACCGGAGTTATCAGTTGGCAACCTACCTTTCGTGCTCGTTACATCGCATCAGTATTGGTAAAAGAATTCCGTGGCGGAGTTCAAATTGGAGCAACTCGACGTGACTACCAATTTTTAGTGGATTCCAATCAAACCGGTATTCCGAATGTTACCTCGGGTCAATTCGGACCGCGCGTAGGTTCTGCTTATGTGGTTCGTGTTTCCCCTGGAGCCCGCTATAACTTGGTTTTTGAAACCATCGACCCCAATGAAGACAGCGTTGATGTTCGCATTGTGGGTGAGCCTTTCCGCATGGTAAACAACATGCCATCCATCACCCATGTACGCGCTTCCCGCGGTCGTACTCAAACGACCATGAACTGGCAAACTACACTTGGAATGGCGCGTACTCGTCCTTATTTAACGGCCATCACCGTAACGGAATACCGAAATAATGCTCCGTATTACAACCAAGATTTCACGGTATTGTACACGCTTCAAAATGCAACGTCCACCCAAGAAACATCGGGTTTAACCGCGGAGGTTTATCCGAATCCAAGTGCCGGCCAACCGATCATGGTAAATTTGTATGACCTACAGGCCGGAAACATCACTATGGAAATGTTTGACCTTCAAGGTAAAAAAGTTTGGAGTAAAAATGTTGAACAACATTACTCAGGAACAATGAGTTACATGATTCAATCTCCATTCCAGCCCGGAACATATGTATTGAAGATGCAACAATCTGGAAAGTCTTTGGTCAAAAAGATTGTTATTCAGTAAAGTATTATAAGTTGTTTAAGGCCGATCCTTTCGAGGATTGGCTTTTTTGTTTCCATTTGCTAACATTTAACCCTTCAAATATGAAAAAGCTCTTTTTGGTAGCCTCCCTTGGTTTACTCGGACTGGCTTCAAGCGGCCAATCTTTCCAAAAAAATGATTTAATCCTTTCGGGTGGATTGGGACGGTCTATTCTTTCAACGCCCAATTGGGACAATTATGAAAATATTCCTGGATTTAGTACCAACTTATTTCAACCCATAACTTTAAAGGCAGAATTTGCTCTGAGTAATGAAATTGGTTTAGGATTGAGTACCGTTTATTCTGCAGCATCAGCTCGTTGGCAAGATCAAGGATATTCGTATGAATCTTCGTACAATAAACTATCCATTACCCCCCGTCTAAACATCCATTTCCTCCGTAAAAAAGTTTTGGACATGTACATTGGTGGTGGTTTAGGTTACAAAACGGGCGAGTACCAATTTAAAAGTAACGATCCGGCATTTTCACCAGTTAGTTCATTGAGTGTTATTCCCATTTCTTTGGAGGCTTCTTTAGGAATGCGTGCATACATCACCCCTGATATCGGTGCCTTCGCTGAATTTGGTGCTGGCCACGGTTACCTTCAATTTGGTGTTGTGTATAAGCCGTTGGCTCAGACCCGGAATAATTAAGATCTTTAGGAAATAAAAAAATCCCCTCCGAAATCGGAGGGGATTTTTTTTTGGATTTTTCCCTGGGCGTAATCGTCGCAGTTGCCCAAGTTAGTCCGGTTCGCAGTTTGTTAGGTTCAGCTTATCCCCTCGGAAAACGTCGCAGTGAGGGGTGCTATTTTTGAGAGCATGCTCTCTATGTTTTTAGTAGATCAATACTTTTTCGGTTGAAGAAGTTGTTCCGTTGGTCATTTGAATGAAGTAAATTCCTTTTGCTTCGCTGCTCAAATCCAAGGTGCGGGTTTCATTGCCCATTTGGTTGAACTGACGAACCAATTTACCTGTTACATCCAACACATGAATTTGAAGCGATTGGAATCCATTGTTTTTGATGGAAACTACTCCGTTGGAAGGATTTGGATAAATGGTTACACCCATTTGATCGGCAGGAACTTGGTTGCTGCTCAACGAAGAGCGAAGGATAACACTAGAAGAATCGTTGGAGGTGTTTACATCATTGTTTACCAAGGTGAAGAAAGATGCAGTCATCGAAGGAGCCAAACGTCCGGTTACGTTGCTTGCATTTACGGCTGTACGGAAGGTGTAATGAATGGTATCTCCTTCGTTCACATTGCGGTTTACGGTTTCAGTTGCGATAATGGCACCGTCAATCGCATAAGCTACTTGAAAACCAGCTCCAATGGTAACATTTCCGTTGTTCTTGATCACCATGGTTACAAATTTATCGTTTTGGTTGATCATGTCGTTGTTGCGAATTCCAATCAAACCGGTTACAGAAAGGTCATTGGCATAAGCGAAGGCAGTTGTTCCGAAGTACAAGTTATCCAAGTAGATAGGCTGACCATTGTAATTTACATTCACCATTCTCACCTTGATGGAAGAACCTACATAGGCACTCAAATCGATGGTTGCGCGGCGCCATTCTCCAGCTGTTCCAGGAATGAAACGTCCGTTTCCTTGGGTTGAAGTGTTCAACGATTGTCCGCCGTTCGCCCAAACTGGCCACCACGTTGTACCACAGTTGGAAGAAACCATTACGATTAAAGAATCGGCGTTCACTTGATTAAAACGGTAGCTATAGTCGAAGCTGAATTTGCCATTGTTTGTCGCAGTTAAATCGATGGCTGGAGATTCGAAAACATCTTCCGAAGTGCGTGTAGCATTGTTGGTGTTATCTACGCGGATAACAGGTGTGGAGTAACCGGCAGATCCGATGGTGGTTTCCAATTCAAAGGTTTCAGCATCATCAGCGTTCAAAACGATCCAGCCGTTGCTCACACCATCGCTTAAGTTTTGAAGCGTTGGAAGTGCTTTTCCGTTGCTCACTTCAATTGTTTCAGTTGCAACATCAGTACCGTAAACATTGGTAACCGTATAGGTAATGGTGTAGATTCCATTCGCAGAAAATTCTAGTTCTGGAGATGTAGAAGTTGCAGAGGTTCCGTTAACAAACGTTGCTAGTGCAGGAGTGATGTTCCAGTTATGAGCTGTTGCATTTACGGCTTGTCCTTTCAATTGAATGGTTTTTCCAGTGCATGTTGCAGAAGCAGAGGAAATAAATCCAGCAATCGGAGCTGTTTGGGCATCAAATACGCGGATATCGTCGATGGCGATGTCGCTGGTGTTTCCGCTACCGGCTGTTGCACGAATGGCCAAAACCAAAGCGTAGTTTTTGTAGGCCGATAAATTCGCGCTGATTTTCACCCAATCCTGGCCCTGAGATCCAAAAAGTGGAGTGGCAATGTCTTTTACCAAACGTCCGTCGATCACAGCATCCAAGTGCAATTCGCCCATGTTTGCGCCATTCATGTGAGCATAGAACTCGACCATGGGCGTTTGAGTGGCAGCTAAATTGAAACAAGGTGTCGTTAAAATTGCAGTTTTACCGTTAGCCAAATCAGCTTCCAAGTAAGCATAGTTTCCTTTTCCAGAGCGGTCAGTTAACGGACCAGTGAAGGCTGTTGGTGTTTGTTTGTTGAACACGCGGAAGTCAACCTGATCAGCAGAACCATTGTTCTCGTTGTGTAAACCATTCACCAAAGCAAATTGAATCGTCGCAGGATTGGAAGTGTGCAATGGTTGAGCATTGAAGTTTTCAACGTAAGGCAATGTAGTTGCAGTTGTTGCCTTGATGGTCATGTTCTTCAACAATTGGTTGTTGGTTACTACTCCGTCACCAGCTCCACGAACGTTCGCAGCTAAAGTAAAGTTGGTAGAAGGAATTTGGATGTTAGAAGCAAAAGTGTACTCAATAGAATCATAGCTTTCGATCAAAGTACGGATGGTGTCGGTCGCAACAACACTTCCGTTCAAGATGAGATCAATGGGTGCTAGGGTAACTGCACGAAGGCCTTTATTTACTACCATTACTTTTACTTGAGCCTGTGTTCCCTGACAAGAAGCAATGGATGCTAAGGCGGGTGAAACGATTTGGCTAACAGCCAAATCCATGATGGAAGGACAAGTTGAATTGGAAGCCAAACGAGCTACCGCTTCTGAACGAACGGACAATCCATCGTTTTGACCGATTGCACTGATAGCAAAGTATTGATCAATAGAAGGGGAGATGGTGTTGATCACATAACGGTTATTGGTGGTCATTCCCAAAGAATCCATCACATAATCGCCCAATTTGTAGATAGCATATCCTGTTGCTCCAACTTGAGGATCCCAAGAAATTTGTGCTGAATCGCTGCAGAACCAATCTACTTTCAAACCAGTTGGACGTTGAACAGCGCTGAATTCGCCAGAATAAGCCACTCCTTTATCGCTGCTAATTTTTAGTTTTACGCCACCGGTGTTGAAGTTGGGAACGCTCCAAGCATGAGAACGAGCTGTGCCAGGTAAATTACGGGCTACTGCAGTCCACGCGCCATTGTTAATGGAATAATCCAAATGGTAGTAAGATGCTCCATCCATACCTTCCCAAGTGATCACTTCATTGTTGAAGGGAGTTAAAGACTCGCCACCAAATGGATAAACAAACCGAACAGACTTGTTGTAATGGGTGAATACCACGTAGAATTTTTGAGAACCGAGAGCCAAATTTGAACCTGTTACTACCAAGCGAATTGCACCAGATGTGGGAGTATCAATCACCAATTGTTCAACGTTATTCAAGGTGTCAATTCCAGTAGAAGCTTGAGCTGTAACGCGATTGGCAGATGGATCCAAAACCAAAGGCTGATAGAATTCATTGTAGTTATTTCGGTTCGCTGTTAAATCAAGATCATTGATCAACGCCTTAGAAGAATTGGCCTGAGCCTCAGGATCTTGCCAGTACAACATTACCTTCGTTTGCTGGGTGTTCGCTGGAATGGAAATGGTGAACACCATGGAATCACCTGTTGAATTCAAGGTACCCTCACGAAACTGGCGGCCCTCTATTGCTTCAACGGCTTTAAGTGCATTCACCGAACCGAATCCATAAGTATAATCTGGTCCAGGATTGCCCTGATCGTCGGCTGTATTCATCATGATGGCTTTAAGTAATGCTGCCGGTGGGTTCGCATTACGATTTGCCAAGCGGTAAGCTTGAGACAACTGAGCTGCAATTCCAGTAACCATACTAGAAGCTGCAGATGTTCCTGAACTGATGGTATAACCTGTATTTCCAATGGTCGATTGTCCATTTCCTACAGCTACGATTTCTGGTTTAACACGTCCATCTCTGGTAGGACCCTTAGAGCTTAGGGTATCAATATTTCCATCCAACCACGAGTTTCCGACCGTTAATACGTTTTTTGCGGCTTTAAATCCACCCGTAATGGTTGAAAAACCAGCAGGAGCAGCAGAGCCGCATGTGTTCATTCCTTCATTTCCTGCACTAAATACGTGCAAAACCTGAGGATACATGTTTACAATTTGGTCCATAGAATACGCTTCGATGTTGTAACCGGTATTGCAACCTGTTCCATAAGCAGTATTGGTAATGGTGGTATTGTTTCCAACAAAATTGATCCCGGTATTCAACAACTGCAAGTGATTGGTTGCATCATAATTGGTTACACGAGCGCGAGGCGATACACCCATGTTCAGCGGATTAATGTTTCCAGCACCTGCCATAATTCCAGCTGCCATGTTAGCATGACCGCCTTGATTAACACTGGTAAATGCATTGAAAACACGCCCTTTGAAATCAGGATGCATCGAAATTTCATTTAAATCGCCATTGGCAATTTCAACACCTAAGCCGTTCAAACGGCGCTGAGAGCGATAAACGCCCAACAATACATTAGAACGGGTAGCTACACGACCAGAAAGATCTTCCAATTGTGCAGGTCCGGTTACAAAATCCATGGCTTGAACAAAGGGCTCATGAGCCAAGGTCATCAATTGATCCATGGTTCCTACCAC
>JACCDO010646505.1_pt1 | contig 11247 bp, 13 predicted proteins | sample 7446101 | NCBI WGS metagenome assembly JACCDO01 (sample SAMN15323440, study PRJNA562643) | freshwater metagenome | isolation source: river surface water | place: USA:Blue River Watershed | collected 2017-08-16
AATCTTTTGCAATAATTCATTTCTCTCATTAGTATAATTTTGTATAGTTTTTGGCATATTATAATATTACTATAAAATATATTTTTAAATCTTCAAGGATATAAACTAAAATCGTTCTTTTCTACCAATTAATTTTCTCTATATTTCGTTCTTCTAAATGTTCGTTAATTCTCTTAAAAACATTACATCCAAAAAATCCATTATGTGCACTTAATGGCGATGGGTGGACTGTGTTAAAGATCCTATGTCTGGATAAATCTATTTGAACTACTTTTTGTAGCGCGTACCCACCCATCAATAAAAATACACAATGATTATTATTTTCTGAAAACCAATCAATTAATTTATCTGTGAATTTACTCCATAATTTGGCATGAGAATTAGATGCACCTTTATTTACCGTCAAAGCGCAATTTAATAATAACATTTTCTCTTTCTTAGCCCATTTTTTTAATAATCCGTGTTTTGGAATATCATAATCAGGATAGCAATTTTTAATTTCTTTACGAATATTTTGTAAAGATGGTGGAATTAATCGATGACATTTAGGAACTGAAAAACATAACCCCATTGCCTGTGGTTTATTTTTTTCTTCATTAATATATGGATCTTGAGCTATTATAGTAATTTTAATATCCTTTGGCCCATGATAATAAAATGCTCGAAATATATCTTGACGATGTGGATAAATAGTATTCTTTTCTGCTAGCTCATTTAATTTGTCTAATATTTCAACTAATTCATATTTATTAGCTTCAAAAAATGGCATCCACTCAGGATGAATTCTATTAGTAACCTTATCATAATTATAATAACACTTTGACATTATAATTATAATAATTAAATATTATTTAAATAAATCAATATTTTATGACTAACTTACTTGAGGATCGCTCCGCCGAAGATGGTCCCGGTAAAGATGACGCAAATTTGCATTCCGCAACATAGGAGACACACACCAATGGTTTAGCATGTTATATGGAATATGAACGTATTCCAATCGATTATTATTCGGTTGAAATTGAAGAATGCGTTGAGTAAACATAATTACAGTTATCATTTCCGCAAATGTATCAACTGTAATTAGATTAAAATACCCACTATAGGATGCAATGGAAGACATTATAGTAACATATCCACGTTCACCCTCCTCCGGTTTATACAAAATAATTTGGCCTGTATGAATAGAGTTATTATTAACCACATCAATGAAAATATGTCGAGCATCGTAATCATTTCGGTCAGTTGGCAGCGGTCGGATGGTGTAGTTATTAGGAAGATTATAATTGGAAAGAATAGAGTGTAGCTCAGTAGCGAAATTAACAGCGTTATTAATAGCACTACGCAAATTACGATTATTATTAGTATTACGATTACGATTATTATAGTTATCACTGATATTGGAATGATGGTCCATACTAATTATATTACTTTTAATAGTATTAATATATTTCAATTTTTATAATAAAAATTCTAATTGCATGGACGTTTTTTATAACGCCCCACGATATTTCAATTTTTATATTAGGAGTGCGATAACCTTCGGTTTATTATATTACTAAATCCATACTAATAACAAATCCAGCATTATTTTTAATTATATTGTATATTTTACAATTATTAATCGAATGTAATATTATATCTTTAATAACTTCTGCATATATTGGATATTCTTTTATTAATTCTTTTGTTATTTTTCTAATATAAATATTCTTGTTATTTAGATGGTCTATTATATAAGTTATAGTAGGTTGCTGATGTGTAATATTGGAAATTGCTAATGAATAAATTTTAACTTCAATTGGCATTATTATAATAATATAAATATAATTCTATAAAGATTTTTGATTTTTAGGAAGAAAATTTCACCATCCTCACGAATGGTATATACATATATTAACATTACAGAATACTAAATAATCATTTTAATAATAAAACATAATATTAATATTCTTACAACATGCTAATATATATATTGTATATAACGGAAGATATCGTCTTACATACTCATAATTGTGTTAGACGCCATTCAAACGTGCACTAATATGAATATACTGCGTAATACCCAATTATACATCTATATTATTATTAATTTTTGTGTTCCACGTTTTATTTACAATATTTCGTTTATTGTATGATAATGCATTTAATTGTTCATGATAAATTTTACGATGAGCATGATTACCAATTATATTATATAAATCTTCTATTTTTTTTTCAAATTGTATTTTCTTATCAAAATTAGTTATATTATCTTTTAGCATATCAATATGAGTAAGTGAATATCTTAAAACATTGTCAAATATATCTATTTTACGTTGTTTTTCAACTTCTAATGTATCAGTATTTAAAGTAGATACATATTTATTATTTAAACTTGTAGTGCAAAATGTATGATTTTGTGGATGTTCTTTATTAAAATTAATAAATTCAATTAATTTAATAATACTATTTAATCCATTCTTTATTATTTCTTCTATTTCATCTTGATTTAATATACTAATATCTTCACAACCTAATTTATTAAATGTTATATTTATTATATTATTATTATTATTAATATTAATATTATTATTGATAATATTTTGTGTTCCTATAGTTTGATTATTATTAATTTGTATTAAATTATTATTATTATTATTATTTTTGCAGTTTTTTTTCTCATGACGCCATTTATTTTTATAATTTAAAAATTCTTTATTACAGAATTTACATATATTATTATTTTTATTATGTTCATTAATTATTTCTTCTTTTGGTTCATTAATTATTTCTTCTTTTATTTCATTAATTATTTGTTCTATTGGTTGATTATTTTTATGTTTATTTTTTTTATGTCTCCATAAACCCATGTAACTGTTATAATCTTTTTCACATAATAAACATGTGTATAATTTGTCAGTCTGCATATATCTATAATATTTTATATATTTTTAAATATATACCATTTATACTTAAAATGGAGGATATACAGGAGGATATGTATATATAATATACATAAAATAAAAAAAATAAAAAAATATACATTATTTTAACACGTATTTAACTAGTATTTTATATATAATATTTATATAATATATAATGATGATGTATATACTGTAGGAGGATAGAGAGAAAAATATTATAAAATTTACGTTTTAAAACAATTAATTGTGATTATTAATATTCGGATTCAAATTAACAAGACGAATATGAGGAGGAACGCACCAATGATCCAGCAAAGGATTAGGAATTCGAATGTAATCCAATGCAGCATTATTGTCATTATCAGGCTGAAACTGCAAAATGTGTTGACAAAACGAAATCACTTGATACATTTCTGCATATGAATTAACAATCATTTCATTAAAAAATCCATTAAAACGGTTAATAGCACACATAATTTGAATTTGTCCCTCTTCATTTTCACTGGGAAGAGACAACAATACATGTCCTGTATGACTGGATTGCGGATGAGTAAATTCAATAACCACATATTTAGCAGCATTGTCGTTTTGATATGGTTGAATTGGTAGCATATTACAATGAGGGGGAAGTGGATTATTAGCAATAGTTTGACGTAATTCACTAGCAAAATTAAGAGCATTATTATTAGGCTGGTTATAATGATGAGCCATAATATATTATTAATACCTATATGACTTATTTTATTTCAATTTTTATTTAGAATATATATAGATGCGACATACTTATTTAGAGAATTATTATAATAAATATTAAAATGGAAAGACTTAGAAAATCATTGAATGAAAGAATTTATTTATTATCAGCTAATCAAATATCATTAATCCATTGGAAATTTAATGTTAGAGGACAAAGTAATCGTATTTACGAACAAAATTTAAAGCCAGAATTATATTCATGCTCGTGTCCCGACCATACAACCAAACATACATTCTGTAAGCATCTATTATTTTTATTAGTTCGTGTAGCTACTCAAATGGATTTAGCTGCTATTATTACAGAAAATAAAAAAAATTGGAACTCAGTTGTATTTGAAATTTGTGCTGCATCATGGCTTGACCGTTTGAAGAATCATATTAATACACCAAAAACTCAGAATACATGTAAGGCAATTGGTAGTGATTGTTCTGTGTGTTTTGAAGAAATGAAAAAAGATGAGAAAATAGTCAATTGTACTACTACTTGTAAAAACTATTTTCATGATAATTGTATTTCAATGTGGCTATCAACAGGTCATGATACATGTCCTTTATGTAGAGCCAAATGGTTAATACAAGAAAATAATGATTTAGTTGTAAACATTTTACAAGAACATATAGAAAAGGAAATAGTAGAAATAGAACAAGATGTAGAACAAGAAAAAAAAATAAAACAAAAAGCAGCAGAAGATGGAAAAAAAGAACAGCTAGAATTAAAGAGTCAAGGTATTTTCGAAGAAAATGATGATTATAAATTAACATTATGTAATTCAGATAATTTTATACTATATACTGTTGACGAAGATATGAATTTAAGTAAATTTGAAATACAAAACTATATATCAAAAGATTTTAAAAAACATATTATATATTATGAGTTTATCAAACCAGAAATTATTCCATTTTTTAAAGAAATATTACTAATGAATAAAACTACTAATAAGATATATAGGGGAGATGATATAAAAAAAATAGCTAAAATTAATTGTAGTGGCTATAAAGATAATCAAAAAAAATGTAATCCTACAGATATTCCAAATTATTGTGTCTTTTTAAGATCATTTCATGGAAATACTAAAGTTAAAAAAAATCAAAAAATTCTTTATGAAATAAAATATGATGAGGAGATTGATGATTAAAATAACTAGTCATAAAAATTGATTAAATTTATTTAAATTTAATCAAATTTAATGTAATGAATTTAAACATTTTAGCTTATAATTTATATCTTGGTGAAGATAAAGAGCAAATAGATTTTATTAAAGAAAATGATTATGATGTTTTATTTTTATCAGAAGCCTCAGAAGATATTAATAATAAATTAAATAATTACATTGGTGATAAAATAGAAAGCCATTGCGGTTTTACTTATTTAGGAATTAATAAAAAACATAAAATAGAATTATTAAATGTATATAAATCATCTGGTATTGTTATATTTCACCTTAAAATAAATGATAAAGAATTAATTTTAATTAGTATTCATTTGGCTCCTTATAAAAAGAATTCCAAAATTAGAAATATTCAAATGTTTAAAATACATGAAATATTAGAAGATTTAAATGTTCTACATCTTCCAATTATTATTGGCGGAGATACTAATATGACCGATGATGAGAATTATATTGATGAATATAATTTAATTGATGTTAATACTAATTATATAACATATCCAAATAGACCATATGTGTCTTCTGGAGTGGATAAAAGAATTAAATTTGTATCACCAACTGATTTTAGATATGATAGATTTTTTATTAAAAATTGTGAAGCATCAGATTTTAAAACTTTACCTAATAATAATTCAGACCATTTAGCAATCACAATGATAATTAAGATTTAATATTATTATAATTCATAATAAGTTTAATTGAAAAATAATTAATACAAATACCAATTAATTCAAATATAATTAACAAATTAATATCATAATTTATATTAAAACTAAAAAATGATTTAATTAATAACATAGATAAAATGATTAAATAGTTATTATAATTTTTATTAACATCGATTATAAAATTACTAAAATGATAATATCCAAATAATATTAAAATATTAATTAATAATATATTAATTTTTTGTAAGATAATAGCAATATAAATTTCACAAAATCCAATCAAAGCATATGATGCTGTATATAAAATTATTAAATTTTCGATGATTGGATTAATGTTTGCGTTTTGTTTATTAATTTCCATTGATATTAAGATTTATTAAAAGAAATTGTTATTAAATCAATTTTTATTTAAAATAGGAATAGTGCATACATTTATTGATTTATTTAATTATTATGAATAAATTTCATACACTCAAAATATTTTTCATTAAAATTTTCTGGCAATGTATATTTATTCATGTAGAAATCAATATAATCTTCATCAACAGCTGAAGCAGGTCCACGACTATCATTATAATCTTCAATAAAATCATGTATATCATTAGAATAAATTGCACCATTATTATAAGCAAATTTAACAATATCAATATTTCCATTACATAATGCAAATTTCAAAATATTATTATAAAAATCATTATTCAATTCGATATTTTGTTTAATTTTAAGCATATATTGAATAATCTCAAGTGTACCATAAACTGATGCAAACTTAAAATATTCATACCAATTATTATTTATTTTATTTTTGAATAATTCAAATACCATTTTAACACAATTAATATTCTTTCCAATAATAGCATACATAATACTATCAGTAAAAGGAAAAATTTTCTCAACAGTAGTATAACCATACTTATTATCTTCATAATGATATTCAATCTTTCCATTATTAATAGCATACTCCATACATTTTTCACGACCATTAACAAGAGCAGCATTAAATACTAGATTGAAATCAAAATTAATAAAATTAGGAAATTTAATTGAATATTCATGAAAAACCTTAATAATTTCAACTAAATCACCTCTAAACATAATGTGAGAACAAATATAATATTTAAATTCATCTGGTTCAGTTTCTTCAAAATTATTATTTGGGTTAAGTAGAAACATTTTAAGTATTTTGTAATTATTAAGAATAATACAACTATTAATAATATAATAGATTGTATTAATAGTTTCAATACCTTCTTTATTAATTACTTGATGAATATTATTCAAATTATCTATATCATTATTTTCAATATAATATTCAATAACCCCTTCTATAATTTTACTTATTTTTTTATTATTTTCAATGCTTTCCAAAATATAAGAATAATTATACAGTTTTTTTAAAAAATAAGGAATAAAATTAATATCTCCAATTTTAATAATAGTTTTGATTGCTTCATTTGTATCAATATTTAAATATTTATCAGAATATACAAATTTATGATTATTTAACATTTGATAATATAGATAAATAATTGTATTAATATTAATTGTATCTTCCTTAGCCATAATATCCTTAATTTTATTAAGTTGAGTTTGAATAGAAACCATAATAATAATTTAATTAGATAAATGAAATTATTTTCAATTTTTTATAATAAATCAAGTAATATACACATATGGGTTTGTACTATAGCGAACATTCAAAATATTTTAATTAACTCAGGAACATATGGATTTTTTATTTTAATTAATTCTGGAATAGGAAAAATTAAAGATGGATTATCTATTTTAATTAATTCAGGAATGAATGGTATTTTAACAAAAATTAAATCTGGAATAGGTAGTTTAATTTGTTCTATTTGAGAATTATTAGTTGGCGTAGGCGTTGATGTTCGCGATTTAATAATTTTAATAGGTTTTTTTGAATACAATTCTGTTTTAGTATAAGGTTTTTTGTATTTAATATGTTTAATATCACAATTACTCGCAAAATGTCCTTCATTCCCACAAATAAAACATTTGTCTGAATTACTTCTAATCATATGAAGAATAATTTTTTTAATATCTTCTGTTAAAACGACAGAGCAAAAGCTACCGCCTCTAACATTATCAATTCCATAAATACTCATGTATTCAAGCGTGTATTTATCTTCATCAAAATTAGAACAATCTGGAATTACTCGTTCTATTTTTAAAGGTTTATATAATTTAGTCCAAGTTGATCCTTCAGAATTATAATGTTGTTGTAATCGTCTATTTGGATTAATTGTTTTACCTATATAATACTTTTTATGTTCTAATTTTAGTATATAAATGTAAACCATAATAATTATAATTATTAAATATGTCTTAAAAAAATCAATTTTTATTTAACAGAATATTATTATAATGCTTCTAAACTTTCAATTAATCTATTATAAATATTTTTATCAAAATAAAGCACATTAGCCCAATATGGTGAATATTCTTTCATAGAATGTTTATCTTTTTCAGATAGTAATTTATTATATATACTTAATTTTAATTTTTTTTCTTGTAATAATATGTTTCCATAATTAAATAAGAAATGAAAAATATTAAAAAATAGTATTATTTGATATTTACCTTCAATATTATTTGTTATACTTATCATAGCACGTATAAAATTAGCAAATGTATCCTTATTAATATCATTAAATTTAATTTTACCATCAAACTCAAATAATTTGTACTTATTAATATCTTCAATTATAGTTTCATTACAACCTTCACAATTTCTTTTAACAAATAAATGGATTGCAGGAAATTTAAGAATAAAACTTTGATAATTTTTACAATTATAAAGATTATCAATATTTTCATAACATATTTCATTTTCATCACAACACTTACATGTATTATGTGTAACATAATTAAATGCAGATTGATTAATAACATTAAATTTGCTTAATTTAAAGTCATCAGATAAATTATTTTCCTTCATAAAATTATTAAACACAATTTCATTATTATTAATAGTTTCTAATAACATATCAATATCTAAAACACTGACCTCTTCGTCATCTTCACTTATTTCACTCTCATTATCTGAATAATATGATTCTGAATAATTGTCTGAATCATCTTGAGAATTAATAATTTGAGATAACTTACCAATTGCATCCATCATTTTAAGATATTCAACATCAGACATATGTTCTTTAACCGTATCTATTCCATTTAACAGTATATGTAAGTGTTCCATTACAGATATCTTTTATAATAAATGAATTAAATCATCAATTTTTATTAGTTTTAATATTATATTCACCTACACTAATTATTTTATTATATAATGAATTATATAAACCTTCGTGTGTAGTCTTATTTAATCTTGATAAAGTATCTAAATCTTCAATAATATTATCATCATAATAAATATTTTCTCTAAATAATTTATTTATATTTTCATTTCTTATTATTGTATTATATATCATGTTTTCATTTCTAAATTTATCATACTTAATTTTACATAGTGTTGGTTTTAATAAAGTTTTAATAATATTATTAGGATAATTATTTATAACTAAATTTAATTTCATTTCAGCTTCAGAGCATAGTTTATCAATACAATAATCTCTTATTTCAACTGGAATATTTTGACATTCTATTTTATTATTATGATACCAAATAACACTTTGTGCTAAATAAATATTTGATAATATATCAGCCATATGTCCAGAAATCATTTGTTCTGATTTTATTTTACCTCCTAATAATGCAATAAAATTAGCCAGATTAGCATATTTTTTAATTAATTGTTCCAATCTAATATTTGTATTAATACTATTATTAATTAGGCTTGAAAAATATAATTTAATGCAAAAAACAATCATACTGTTAAATTCTTTCTTAAATTTATTTAAGTCATTTGTTTGAATTGCATCAAATATATTATAAATATATGGATGGCTTTTATTTAATCCTTGTCCGAAAATTATTAAACTACGTGTTAATGTATTAGAACCTTCAACTGTTATTCCTATTGGACTTGAATTATAAAATTTAGTAAAAAAATTATTTGGACCAATACAAATAGCACTTCCTGCATATATATCCATTCCATTTAATAATACCTTTCGTGCTCTTTCTGTTGTTTGTTGTTTCATAATAGCAGTTAATACTGATGGAACTGCCCCATTATCTAATATATGAGCTGTAAATCCAACTGATGCTTGAATTATCCATGTATTATAAAACATTTCTAAAAATTTTTCACGAACACCTTGCATATCACCAATTGGTATTTTAAATTGTTTTCTGTGTTGAATATAATTTAATATTCCAAAAGTTATAGCTTTAGATGTTCCATTAGCACTAGATGGTAAACTAACACCACGACCAACAGCTAAACATTCCATTAACATAGACCAACCATTACCTGCCATTTTTTCACCACCAATAATTTGTTCTAAATCAATTCTAATTTTACCTTTTAATGTTCCATTTGGAAAACCAGCATTATTTGGGTTATGATATGTTTCTTTAATTAATCCCGGATGATTTTTATCAATTAATGCTAAAGATATACCATCTTTACCTTGTTTTAATAAATTATCTGGGTCTTTTAAATTAAATGCAATACCAACTAAATCAGCAATTGGTGCTAAAGTAATATATCTTTTATTTAATTCAATTTCAATATATCTATTCCCATTAATAATTTTAACAATACCTATATCAATATTACCTGTAGCATCACTACCATTATTAGGTCCAGTTAAACCAAAACATGGAATTAATTTGCCATTTGCTAATTTAGGTAAATAATTTTTTTTTTGTTTTTCAGTTCCATAATGTTGTAATAATTCACCAGGACCTAAACTATTAGGAACCATTGTTATAACTGCAATTGATGGATTATATGATGCCATCATTGTTAAAATTTTAGTTTGAGTATTTATAGATAATTTATTACCATCAAATGATTTATCAATAATCATTCCAAGAAATCCCATTTGTCCCAAATCTTCCAATAAATCATTAATATTATTAGTTGGATATATATTTGTATCACCATATTTTTTTAGAATATATTTTGTTTTGTCTAGCATATCAACCTCAATCTCATTTTCATACATAGTTTTTTTATCAATTGACTTCTTTAATTTATCATAATAAATTTTACCACTAAAAATATCTCTATCAATACTTACACCACCAGAACGTAAAGCAATTAATTCAGTTTCAGATATTCGTGGTATTATACTTTTTACTCTATTAAAAATTCTTGAATACATATAATTATATTTTTAATCAAACATTTAAATTGTTTCGAAAAAAATTATTTTTTTAATATCAACTATTTTAATTCTATTACAAGTTCCACAATGATCTTCATTTGACAAATCTACTTTTTTATTAATCTTTTTATCACAATATTCAATATTCCATCTTCCTAATAAAACTTTATGTTGTTTATTAGGAATTAAATTTTTGATTATACTAATAATTTTCATTATAATCAAAAATAATATTAAATGAATTTATATATCAATTTTTCCCATATTTTTATGATATTTCAAATCGCGTCATTTAAAATAGTCCCTGCTGTAAAAGAACTAATCAATTGATACTAAAAATATGGATGAATATCTTATAACACAATTACTTTTTAACTTTCTTATAATTAGGTTCATTCTTATATTTAATAATATTGAATGCATCCATTTCATTAATACCATTATTAGTTATTTTAATGAATTCATTTAATTGATAATCATCAAAAAT
>JACCDO010986621.1_pt1 | contig 11247 bp, 7 predicted proteins | sample 7446101 | NCBI WGS metagenome assembly JACCDO01 (sample SAMN15323440, study PRJNA562643) | freshwater metagenome | isolation source: river surface water | place: USA:Blue River Watershed | collected 2017-08-16
CTCTTGAATTTCTTCAAGCGATCCATGAAACGGGCTGGTGGTGGTACTGCTAGCTGTAACTGCTTCAGCTCAACGATTGTTGCTTTCATCTGATCGATTTCCTGCTGCATTTGTACCTCCTTATTCGTCATGCGATCTAACTCCGTCTTCGTCATCACAACGGTATCCTTCGCAGTTGTATTATCATAGGCCTCTAATAATGCCGCCCTAGCTAACGACTCTCTTAACTGAACTGCCTCTTCGCGGTGTTTGATTTCCACCTCCTTATTGTGCAACAACTCTCCTTTGGTCTTCAGCTGCTTTATGGTGTGATCCGCTGCTAACGTGATGGCGGATTTGTCAAACGATGCTGATCTATTACCAACTTTCCAACTTAATACAGCACTATCTTCGGTTAGTTCTTCCTCGTCCGCTTTCTCCACGTGGTTTCCGTGGCCCTTAACTTTGCCCTTCGATTGACGCAACCGAGTAGGAGTGTGATCCACCAATGATCGTGACGATTTATTATTGTGTGATTTACTATTCGGATGATGCTTTTCAAGATTTGCTCTTATTACATTTTCGATATCCGCTTTGTTTGTCTTCAAGGTGGCTTTGACTTCATGTTCTAACTCCTCGAATCGTTTAGCCAATTTGGCAGTACCAAGTTCTAGTTTACTAACTAGTTTGGAATCTATTGGTTGTTCACGACGCACCGGTCCGTTGACGGGACTGACACCCTTCTCCTTCAATCGCTGATTGACTTTAGCGAGGGTTGCAACAGCTTGTACATTACGCGGTTTAGCGCCAGCATTTCTCGCGTTCCGTTGGGTGCTGGTAGTAGCAGGTCGAACAGTGTTGGTTCTAGATCCTCGTGCAATCACGGCACTCTTGGATCGTCTATTTCTGCCAGTATCCTCGTAGTCTTCACTATCATCGACATCACTATCATCTGCAGGATAAAGCACTCGTTTTTTCTCAAGCCCAATAATGTTGATGGGATCAGGAGGTTGAACAGGTATGAAAACTGACGCCGCGTTGAATTTAACATCAACGGATTGTTTTGGGAGAATATTCGAATTATCATGGGAGTCTTCTTCCTTCAACTCCTCGCCGTCCAAAATAGAAATATCGTTACGTTCCTCGTAGCGAGAGGCGCCATACCCACTAGGCGTCAACACTGATCGATTGCCTTGGATGTGTATGATAGAGGTTGAATTAGATACTGATTTCTGAGTAATAGAAATATCTGGCATCTCTTTTGCATTTGTTTCGACAACACCGGCGTCGCTGATAATAGAATGCACATTAGTCTCTTGAACCTCATTAGTAACGGCAGAAACGTCGACGGATTTGGTGACGTCAGTCACCCGATTAGCTTCATCACTAGTATGAGAAAGTGCTACTGATGTAGTTAGTGCAGGTGGAGGGGCAGGTGAAATGGACCTATCTTTGGAATAGTCTGCAACCAAGTCACTATCATGCTGTTCGGTCATTGACGCATTGACCATCGAATCGGAGTTACCAATACTGAAAGTGTTCTTTTCATCTGCCTCTTTATCCGAGGCATCACCACTAGTGGCGTCAACGTTATTCTTTGTGTATTTGTCATCACTTTCACGAGTAGCTCCGTCATCAACTATGGCAGTTGCCACAGCATCTTGCTTAGCAGCATCATCATCATCATCGTCGTCGTCATCATCAGCACTTCGTTCGCTCTCGCTGCTAGAGTTATCATCACTTTTACTACTCAGACTGTTCAAACTGTTACCCGTATTATTAGTTTCAGCGACGGGAACTGCAGGTACTTCAAAGAGTTTCGAGGAGTCGACAGAGAGCCATCTTTGTTTGATTTCTTCCAAACTATTTCGTCTACTTACATCCTCCTCGTATGTTGAAGCTTTGATTAGCTCCACTGCACTTGGTTCTTGATCTTCAAAATCATCATCATAATCATCATCATCTTTCTTGGCATTACCAGCAGCGTCATAACTATCGTCACTGTCTGATGACTCTCGCTTGTTTCCTGGTAATGATGGACGTTCACTCAATTTATTATTTGATAACATATTATATAATTCACCATCTGACCTTTCAACAGAACTATATAATACACCTCTATCATCGCCACTTTTATAAATAGAAGACAATGCAGAGGAAAACGCCCCAACACCATGTGCACTATGTTTACTTTTCCCGTGAACTTCAGGGGAAGATGAAATTTTTGATGGTGGTCCAGCAATTAATTGAGCAGCAACATCAGAATTAATTGACATACGACGACGTCTATCTGAAGTTTTTTCTTTTGCTTTTCTAGCAGCTATTGCACCAACTTCCAAATCTGCAGCAGAAATATCAAGAGAATCTCCAAATGAAGAATCACCGAAAGAACTATCTCCTTCATCTACTGATCCTGGAGACTTCACATTTTGATGCACTGATTTTGTTCCATTATTAATTGGTGCCGCATGATTATCTGGAGAATTGATCCCTTGCATAATATCTGCCCAATCAGACTTCCACGACTCACTCAAACTAGGCTTAGATGCTTCTAATTTTGCTTGACGAACTAATTTGTCATTTTCTTGTTTTCTACTTTTCTCCAATATTTCCTTCATTCTATCCTCCTTAGACAGATATAAATTCTGCGACGATCTTTGCGAAGATACAGAGTCACGTCCACTAAATCGATCCGTTGAACCAAATTTCTTGGTCATTGGTGGTGATTGATCAGAATCATCATTCGAAATATCAAAATCATATACATCATCAGCTTTTGCTGGTTTCGAGCCGCCCCCGCCTCGCCGAGCATACGACTGAGAGGGAGACGACTCGGACTCACTGCTACTCCAGTTGCGGTAGCCGAAATTGTCCATTTTACCGCCTCAATCGCAGTTATTACTGCACCCTTATTTTACTATTTTTTGAATTTCCAAAAAAAAATGCGGCACCGGTACCAAGTCGGTACCTCGTTTAGAAACTTTAGATTCTTTAGAAGAAGAAATAGAAGTCGATAAAGAAATGTGCGAGTCCACAGAACGTGAGAATACATTTGAATTCTAAATAGTTTGAACAATTGAACTTGAAAAAATATTTTCGGATTCCAGGGATTAGAGCAAAAAGTAGATCTAACAGCAACTAATTGCTGCAAGTTTCAGTTGCCAAGTTCCCAGAAACATGGTACGGTGGGTGATGCAGTGGTTGGTGCTGCTGGCGTTGCTGGGCGTGGGGGCTGCACTGGTGCACCGCGTCGTGGATTCTAGGCGCATGTCGTCGCTTTTGAGTTCTCAGAATCCTAGCGAAGTAGGCAGGGGCGAATGGGATGATTGGAATGGAGATTCGTATGTAATTGATGAGTACGTACCGGAGGATGATGATGACGTTATCGTGTCAGAATCGCTCTTGAAAGTCGCTATGAAACAATCCAATTTATACAACAATACTAAGGCACTACAAAGTACATTTCAAAAGAATGGTGTCCATTTTAATATTCATGACGAAATAATCGACGAATCAGTGGATAGCGATGTCCGCACTGATGACCCACCCTTCATACCGAATGATAACATAATAACAGAGTTTACATATTCACCACCAGTTGCAAATATTGAAAGATGGAATGAAGATCCACCATACTTTGATGATGAAGATATTATGAGTGACGCTGAATATTCCACAAAAATTAGATCAACCAAGCAAAAGTTACCACCTAGTTCTGATCTCAATGCTAAACCAGATTATAACACCAAGGCTAGCAACAATTTCCGCACTGGCTCCAACGAAGTGTTTCCATTTAAAAAATACATGAATATATTTTCCCTTAAAGATAGCAATAGCAACGACAGTACTAATCTGAATAAGAAGCTCAATCGATTAACGACGATTGCAATGGGAATACTTATACTACAAATATTTATTATATTGAAATGATGATACATGTACATAAATATATTGCGCAAATCCTTGAACTCACTACATCGAAGGGAATACCCAGATGTTGACATGCTTTGTTAAACTTGAATCTGTTTCAGTTCATACCACATAGAAGCCTTACAAATGCGCATCGATTACAATAGCACAGAATGCGACTATTTCCCATCCTACATAGTCGCGATTAGTTGCTGCATTACAACGTAGCAACTCACGTTTTGTATAAAGTCTTTTGCAATCTAATCAATTCCGAATAATCCCTATCTACGTCGCTCTTGGAGGGATGTGCCAGTAACGCATAACCTGCGTTGGTTGCCAAATCAATTGTCCTACTGATCGATTCTCCGGCAATACCATCATATGCGGAGGCGTACCGAAGCAGCGTAGGAAGCTTGAATATATCATCGTATGAAGCATCCTTTTTCAATACCAACTCGTCTTCACTTACCAAATGTACAATCCTCGCTGCGCATCTAGCGATTGCATGAGGACGACTGGGCACATTATTCCAATTATTTAGTGCTTCTTTTGCAAATGGTGACTCGCTGTTTGCGACATAAGAATCTCTGGTAATTGCAATTTGATTGTGTCCATAACACATATTTTCTAGTGTAACAACATTTTGTCCATGGAATCTATTTACATTTGCTTCTATTAGTACTGGCTTGTTGCTGTACTTCACCTCGATATGGCATGGTCCATAACTTACGTTTAAATCATCTAGTAGCTGAAGACAAAAATCTTCAATTTCTGTCAACTTTCCAATCTCATTCGATTTGTTATGAATCAATTCAGTTGAATAATAAACAAAAGGCGAGTCATCGCTTATCTGTCTTTTATCATACTTCCATATGGCACAAATCTTATGCTCTTTGTTACAACTAACTGTATCGACAACGTATTCATCGCCCTCGACGAATTCTTGCACTAAAACGGCGTTAGACACAGATAAATTTGCATATCCAGGTGACATATTGATGCACTTTTTGAATTTATCTTCTAGTTCATCCTCATTATTTATTTTGAATACTCCCACACTCGCTGAACCTCTCGGTGGTTTCACAACTAGCGGGTACTTTTTTGGTAGATGTTGAATGAACTTTTTAACCTCTTCGATGTCGGAGGATAATATCTGTCTGGTTCGATGGTATTCATTGATACTATTCATCATTAAGTATTTATCGCGTCGATTTTCACTTATTCCATTAGATGACTTTAGCTTTAACTCATTTGCGATTATTTCGGCCGTTCTCAACCCTGTATCACTTTCACAAATTACACCGAGACAATATTTGCTGATAAAATCGTTATCCACTGAGTGATTGATTGAAAGTGTTTCCCTTACATACTCTTTCATCGAATCGTAATATCCGAATGTTTGATGGATAATACGTTGATACTCAACATTACCAGGATCATTTATTCCATTTAATAGCGATTTAGAAGTTTTCGCACAGTATATTTTTAATACTTCGACATCATAATCACGACAACGATCGTAAAATTCTGAGTAATTATCATGCTCATCCAAAGGATCCACAAATAAAAAGAAGAAAGGTTGTCTGCTATAGCTCAACGACAAAACAAAAGCGCTTATGAACAGAATCGCGCAGAGATTGTTCATATTACGACGCATATACTTTCCATATCACACTGCACGATGCAAGATGCAAGTTAAGTTAATCCATGTATGTCACTGTCATCAGTCATCGCAAAAATGCACCGGTACACTGACACCGGTACGGTACCTAATAGGAGCACCATGATATCAACTAAATGGGTGTAGATAGGACAAAGAGGCAGTGCAAGGGCATCTGAATGGTGCTGAACAAACGTGGATTCTGGCGGAACAGATTATAACACCAAGTTAAGTGACAATTGCCGCACTGGTTCCAACGAAGTGTTTTTATTACAGATAACAATAGCAACGACAGTACTAATCTGAATAAGAAGCTCGATCGATTAACGACAATTGTAACGGGCATAATTGTATTACAAATATTTATTATATTGAAATGACAATACATGTACATAAATATATTACGCAAATCCTTGACCGTAAAGTTCTTCCCAATCGTAATCACTGGATCTATTCTCTGTACTGAATGCTTCGTATAGTCGTTGTATCTCATTATCGTTGGGATCCTTTGTCTTGTTATCTGTGGGAGCTCCTTGACCAACTAATGTTGAATGTAGTAGCTCATTAGTGTGTATATCAAAAGTGTCTGATTTGTAAGTGGCAATAGTGCGAAATGTGAGAGATATCCGTTGTTTACTAAATATTAATTCATCTGGCTGCTTCATGGAGTCTATTCTTTTATTGGGTTTTATACCATGGACAAAGTATCTATTGGTCTCAAGACCCAATATAAATAGACTATTGTGCAATAATCGAATTCGTTGAATACTTCTATTATGTTCATTTCTATCATTATGTTTTGGTCGTAGCATTAACGTTCTAGTACACCCAAGAGAAAAATTAACAATTAAAGAATTATGTGCAATATCTAACGTTTTATCAGCATGTTCTCCAATGCAGTCATTGTCATTACGATAATATTGAATGAGACAATGATTAAAGTTTTCTCGTCTACCAAGTTGAATATATATTCTATCTTCAATTTTCCCTTTGATTTCTTTAACAATTTCATTAAACGGTATCAACTTTGGGTTCACATCATCTTCATCAATAGGATGACGATAAATTGGATATGAAACAACTTTAACCCCTTCATCATGAGGTATTGATTCATTGAATTGACCTTGAATTGACACTAATCTAGAAACAATGCCTCCTTTGAGCCTAAATTGACCAAAAATAGTCTCATTTTTAAGTATTTCAAAATATTCTGATGCTTTCAAATCATCCAGAATGTTTTCCAACAGCAATGAATCGCCTCTTCCATACGCCATGCCAAGTGCCTCGAAGAGTATAAATATATCGAATGATTCGATTAAACAATCAAATCTCTCGGATGCATCATAAATTAACACAAATTAGGGTCAATAATGCTTTCATTTCTGCTGTGAAATTCTCTTTTTTTAAAAAAATTTCTTTCTTCAATTTTCCACACCGTTAAAAGGTGCTGAGTCAGTTACTTGACTCAAACACTTAAACATAGTGATTGTCTAGGACACGTTGTCACATTTGCAGTGACGTACTCACTTTCTTCAGGACTAAATTTTCTGTGCAAATCTTCATAAAATCGAAATTTTGCCATGATTGCTTTCATGTTGATGCTGCTGCTATGTGTGTCATCGCTTATGGTCTCTTTAGAGGCGTATAAGATATCGCGCAATTCTATTCTGAATAAATGCACAGCATTCATTTTCTCTGCAGCGTTAGTGTCATCACCTGCACCTTCAACTGCAAAAATTCCAAGTATGGATGAGTTTTATACAACTTCAGGAACAGTAGTCAAGCCCAAAGATGTTATTGTAACGCTCTCTGAAGATATATCCTTAAGTAGTTTGGTTGATTTTAAAAAGTTATTAAACAAATTAGAAGATTTATCAGCAAATGAAAAATGGGATGACATAATATCTATTGATAACAAAATTAAGAAGTCTTTGAGCAACAATAGCGATACAATCGTCCCAAAAGGAGTCAAAGATGATGTTCTCTTTGATATTGGTTCATTGGATGATTTAAGCATTCAAAATAGGATAACTTATTTTTCCAAAGAAGATTTAATGCAGATATCTGGACTTATTCGTGACAATAATGATGGCGCTGTCATCAAGAATGACGAGGCGATCAAAGAGGCATTGCAAATCATTCAAGATATTAGAAAGTTACTAAACTGATATTACATATTTTGGATGAATGATTTTGATTTAACTTTTAATAAATTAGTGATGGAAGTTAATAAATCTCCATTATATACGCCGTATTTTTTACGCTTATAGTGTCGTCGCTTGCATCAACCAAAGATAATTAACATGCCGAGAATTGATTTATAGTATCACAATAGCACAAATACTTGCCCAGACCGCCGCTATAGTTGCTACGTGTCATTACCACGTATAGAATGTGCATTGCGTTTTACTGTAGAAATACTCCAGCAATACTTCAAATGCTATAAGGGGTTATGACGCATGCAAACTTGATGGCAGTGTTACATGTGGTCACTGTGTATTGAACGATCGGACAAAGTGTTAGTAAAAGGTTTTATAATACTTATAATACAGTTATGACAACGAATACACGATTTAACTACTTATTCTGTTTTTTTGACGCTAAGAAATAGTTTTCTTCCGACAACTTCTTGTTATTACTCTGCAGCTCCTCAATAACCATTTTGGATTTGGTTAACTCTGTCGATAATTCCATTATTTTCTTATCCTTAGCATCCAACTTGCGCAAGTATCCTACAAATTAATAGAAATAACCGAGTGAGACACAACTAAACAAGATATAATTGAGTAGTAATAAAGTGTTACCTTGTATGATACTATCATGTTGCTTTGTCATATTATCCATTTTTTCTTCCAAGATTGCATAATTCATTCCTTTGACAGGAATATCCCCGTTCTTACTACTAACCAGGATCTCCTCTAGTGATTGTATTCTCTTTCTTAAGACCGACACTTCAATAGCAACTAATGGATCAACCAATGTCTTGTACGATACACCCTCAATATTCTGCAAGCTATTCATTGCCTCGCTTAAGAATGACTGCAATTCTAGCAGCTTTTGCTCCGTTTCCATCGTAGCCACATCTTTCTTCGCCTTCTTGCTCTCTCTCTCCGCCATTTCGATACCTATTACACTGTCACTTTCTCTAGACCTGTATAATAACCTTTGGTTTTTGTTTTTATGACTTTATTTTTTTTACCTATTTTTTTGGGGCGAAGAAAGCATATACGGTATAGAAACAAATTCAAAATCAGATTCGAATTGAGACGTTGCCCAGTACGCACTGGGTGGTGCACTGACTGTTGTGATCTGGTCTATTGATAATTTTCTGGGATCGAGATAGAATCTTTAAGAATGTTGCGATACCGCTCAGTATTAGCCGTGGCGTATCGCGCTGTAAATAGTTATCGATTTAGTAGTACAATAAGTACAATAAGTACAATACGTAATGTCGGTGTGGTTGCACACATTGATGCTGGTAAAACTACCACTTCAGAACAAATGCTGTTTTTATGCGGGGAAACAAAACAGGTTGGAAGGGTTGATAGCGGTGATACAGTGATGGATTTTTTGCCACAAGAACGTGAAAGGGGAATTACAATATCATCAGCAGCAATATCATTTCAATGGAAAAAGCATGATATTAATTTAATCGACACCCCTGGACATGTAGATTTTACTGTGGAGGTTGAAAGATCAGCAAGAGTATTAGATGGTGCAATAGTAATTGTAGATGCAGTATCAGGTGTTCAATCACAAACACGAACTGTATGGAAGCAAACAAGGAAACAAAATATACCAGCAATTGCATTTGTAAATAAAATGGATAGAGATGGTGCCTCATTTGATTATGCAATTGAATCTATAAAAAAGAAATTAAATGCTAATCCTATTCCTATTCAATACCCTATAGGATCCGAATCGTCATTTTATGGCGTCGTTGATTTAATTTCTATGTCGAAAGTGTTATGGGACAATAGTCCATCCACATCCAGAACACCAAAACGTGCAATCATTGAAGTACTAAACAAGGATGATGACATCTATAGTGATGCACTAGCTGCAAGAAGAAAAATGATTGATGGAATAGCAGAGCTTGATGAAATCATAATGAATAAATATTTAGAAGACACCAGTGACAATTTAACCAGTATAAACGAGAATGAAATGATCGAAGCAATACGACGATGCACATTGCAGGGTAGCATGATTCCAGCGATATGCGGGGCATCACTGAAAGGGAAAGGAGTAGAACCAATATTAGATAGTATAATAGCATTTTTGCCGTCACCACAGGATAGACCAGCCAGTCTTGCATTGAATAAAGGCACCAATACCAAGAAACCGGTAGCTTATGACTCCAAAGACTTTTGTGCATTAGCATTCAAAGTCGTTTATCATCAAAGCAGAGGCCCAATGGTGTACATTCGCGTGTATTCCGGTCAATTAAATAATAAGCAGGTCATTCATAATTCGAATAGAAACAGCAAAGAGCGGGTGAATCAACTGCTAGCAATAAGCGCATCAGATTTCACGAATATAGAAACTATATACTCTGGTCAAGTTGGGTGCTTAGTAGGGTTGAAAGATACCAAAACTGGAGATACACTCGTCATTGAAAAGGGACCATTACAAAATTACATACTCGATGGATTGACTATCCCCAAGTCGGTGTATTCTATAGCCATTGAACCTGAAAAGGCGTCACAACAAACTGAATTAGAGGAAGCATTGAACATACTCACCCTTGAGGACCCCTCATTGCACGTAGAAATAGACAAAGAAAGCGGCCAAACCATGTTAAAAGGCATTGGCGAGCTGCATTTAGAGATAGTTATAGATAAATTGAAGCGTCAATATGGAATTGAGGTTTCAACAGGAAAGGCTTATATTGCGTATAGAGAGAGCATCAGTAGTAGAAACGATAAAATTAGTAAGTATTTTGTTTACGACCGAGTAAGTAGCAGCAAGCGAATGTTTGCAGCTATTGAAATCGAAGTAACTCCAACTGGATTGAATGAAGAATGTGTGGTAACAATTAATGAAGCGTTGAAGAAATCTCTCAATGGAGAAGAATACACGAGTCTTGAAGAGGGATTTACGAACGCATTAGGTAGAGGACTATTAGGTTATCCCATAGTTGGCTTGAATATTGCCGTTAATAAGTTAGACAAAGATCAAGATACCACAGCTGGTTCTATACGAGCTTGTGCGTCAATGATAGTAAGCAGTGTACTCAAAGAATCTGAATACCACGAGCTATTAGAACCATATATGTTGCTGGAAATCGAATTACCAAGTGCTTATGTAGGAGATGTTTTATCAGATATTACAGTGAAGAGACGGGGTCATATAAAAGATTTAAGCACGAAGGATTCCATCAATATAATTAATGCTGAGGTCCCGCTGTGTAAAATGTTGGGTTATGCAACTACTATACGATCAATGACGCAAGGAGAAGCCATTTTTTCAATGGAATACGTCGACCACCGCCCAGTTGATCTAGTTACCGCAAAAGGTGATTTAAGCAACTGAAATATATTGTATTTAATTAATAATAGAAACTTTTATTACCTACCTACCTACCTATCTACCTACCTACCTATCTATCTATCTATCTACCTACGTACCTACCTACTTACCTACCTAGTTCTCTACCTAGCACTCACAGAAAAAGACAGGAAAAGAAGGAGGCGAGA
>JACCDO011924295.1_pt1 | contig 11246 bp, 2 predicted proteins | sample 7446101 | NCBI WGS metagenome assembly JACCDO01 (sample SAMN15323440, study PRJNA562643) | freshwater metagenome | isolation source: river surface water | place: USA:Blue River Watershed | collected 2017-08-16
GCAGCAGCAGAAGAAGAGAGGCATACCACTATTTCCCAGGTATAGAGAGACATTGGCAGTAGAGCGGGCGTGTAGTGCCTTTGAACACAGAATCTTTTAGCGGCGTTGTACGGGGTATATGCCACCAATGTAGTATTGTTCGAGTTGTATATAACTGGTTATATTTATGAGTCGTTTAATTGTCTATCTATCGTATGTATGCTGTGTCTTTTTAATTCTTATTCGGAAATATTTGGATTTTCTGGACGCGTGTCCGCAGTGATCCATCGCGTGCAGCGATCTTTAAAGAGCTTATCTAATGCTGTAGCTGTACTGACCAAAGGCCCTTTGCCGTTAAACTTCTTGCAATTCGACCATACCAAAGATACGTCAGTTCGGAAAGCCTCATGAGCTGCTTGAGCGAGTCCTGCTGTCGTGCTCTGACCGTCGTCCGCATAGTAGTGGCCCGAAGTCACCCGCTTTGTGATCGTGCCCAGATCCATGGGCTGTGTGATGATATCATGATAGCCTTCAATGTCTTGAGATACGGGACTCCAGAAGATGGCAGAACGTGGGTCAGAGTGTAGGAACCTAAGTATTGACAGCTGTCGAGCGGTGACATCGGCTTTGCTGTCCGCCGCCACGTCATCGCCAGCGCCACTCTCGCGGAGAAAGCGTGCCCAGTCGTAGTCTCCGTCTGCTTCGTCGCCATCCTCCTCGTCATCGTACTGAGATTTACGGCCGCGCTTGAGGCTCGTCCCTTCGAGGGAAGCTGGGGCCCCACCGCGCTTGGCCCCACATGCTTCGCACGACCGTGCACGCAGGCTATTACGGCAGGTACAAGTATCGCACGTCCACGAGTCAGCCGGTGCATGTAACCCATTGCTAGTTTCGTCTTGACCATCGTCATCGTCATCTTGTATGGCACGCCGGGAGGCACTACGGCGGCTGGTGGAGCCGCCTGTAGGTCCGACAGCTACCTCGTCGTCAGACTGGCTCTGTCGTTGCTGGTCGGACTGTTTGCGAATGCGGCTGGAAGCCGCAGATGCCGCCGCGCGCCGAGAGCGTCCTCGATAGCCCTGGTCATCATCGCTGCCTGCATCGCTGTATCGGTCATCCAAATCTTCGGTACGCGCCGTGCCTCGTGCACTGACGGCGCGACTGTTAGCCGAGGCAACTTCGACAGCTGCAGAAGGTCTATTTCCAGGCTTTGCAACGCGCGCCACACGCAGCTCCTTCTGCACCAAAGCATAGTTCAAACATTTGTCTAAACTGAACACTCGGAGCGCCACACTCGCAAACGTGGCACATCGCAAAGCGAATTGAGCTGAAGGCAGAGCCGTGAGCAGACGGCTCTGCGGTGCAACCAGCCATCCCTTATTTACATAGAACTCAAGCATTAAAGCGCATTCCATCAACTCGAGAGGGCTCCGAGCGCGGACAAGACTGGTGAACCATGCAGACTCCAGCTCATCAGCCCAGCCGGAGGCGTGTGCGATACCGCTTTCAACGATTTCTGCCTCTGCTGCCAAGGTTAATGCTCCGCACGGCAAGGCTGAAAATACCGTTAGCAGCGCATATTTGACTGCATTACACTCCGTGATGGTGCCATTGTCACAGCTTACTCGAAGTGCTTCGATGTATTCGTAGCTGCTTATGCGGATGGCGTCGATTAGTGTACGCCGACCCGTCTTATTGATGAACTGGCGTGCGTGCAATTTGTAGATTGCCCCTGCAGCACCATGTAATGTGCGTCGCGCATGAACTGTTACATCGAAAGTTATCGGCTTCACATATCTCAAATCCACAGCAGGCTTGCCCACACCGGCATACTCTGGAATCACTTCAGCTGTAAAAGAGAACTTATATTTTCCTGCTCGCCGGAAATTGGGCATGCTGAAATAATACAATCCATCGCTCCACATCTCCGTCAAGTCAATTGTGACCAGCGCCTCCGCTCGCCCTTCACGTGTGATCTCAAAACGAAGATTTACCGCACCTTTGGGAACACGCACTTTGCGGTCTTGGTTGTTGAAAAAGGACAAGACAATGAATTTTCGCTGTCGTGCATTAAACGTAAAGTACTCTTCGAACGATGCATCTTCCATCTCGTCGCCATTATCACCACCATCTTCTTCTGCACTGGGTTGCAAGCTTCGTTTTTCTTCGAATCCTAGCTGCTCATCAATGACGTAGACTTCTTGCACTGTCTGTCCCTTCTGAGGAAGATAACGGAGTTCCACTGGCTGTGACTCAGGCAGATCCAGCGCCGCCAATGCAGCAGGGTTGGTGTAGGCAAACTGATCGAAATTAGCTTCATGGCTATTTGCGTTCTTCTTGACTCCGTGTAAGAAGGATACTTGCGCGTGGTCAGCCGCACTGGCTCCACCCTTCACAAGCCACGAGCCCATGCCTCCGCCCTCCCTGCGCTCTCGCACTTTTTTATCTGGCAGCACCTGTACCTCTGCATCATCAGAGGTTACAGCTGCAACAGCCTCTACCTCTCCTTCTGCGGTCACATCCATTTCTTCATTTTCACTTTTGGCGTCGGTCACGGTGATGACCGTAACTTCTGGTGCTGCAGCAGGAGCTTGAGCTACAACAGTTACCGGCTCTGGGAATGCCACCTTGTTCTTCAGTAAAAGCTGTAATTCTTCTATAAGAATTGTTACGCGATGGTTACTTTGGCGGTCGGACGCACGGTTGAGAGATCGTTGTAAGGCAGCCAACACCTCTTGCACGCCCGCACGGTCGCTTACCATCGTCCAGTGATAGTGATGCTGTGGCTGCTGTGAGGTTCGCTTCGAATCACTCGTCGAGCTACTTTTGCGATGGCTGATGTTGCGACCTGTCAAAGCTACCTTGAACTCCTCTTTGACAGGGTCGGTTGGTAGCCTGGAGCAGATGAAAAGCGCGGACGATACTGCAGTCGGGAACTTCCAGTATTCACGTCCTTCGTGGTCGTAACCGAGGCAGGTGGTGTACAGGCCAGTAAGGTTGACAATACGCTGCGCTAATGCTCGTCGCTTGCGTCGTAAGTCGTGGTTTCTTCGTTCCAAGCGCGCTTTAAACATCTGTAATGCACACAATTGATGTACGATGGTAGGCTTCATATCGCCGGCTACGGCCGATGAAGCGCCCTTGGTAGAGTCCACAGCGCGACTGCTGCCAGGACGTGCTCCCATCGCTTCAACCAACTGCTGTCCATGGGAGCTGTCGAGCGTAGGCCAATAAGGCAATGCAAGCGGTGGGGCAGATAGTATGTTTTGTCCACTGCGCAAAATCACACGTGTGTCGCGCATATGGAAAGCGCCTCCTTTGCTGTCCTCTGGCAAGGTGCCGTTCGCCCACATTGCTGCTTTGTCCCCATAGCGCGACTGGTGAAAGGCATGTTCGAGCGGGCTATGTCCTACGATGAGCGGGGAACACATTTCCAGCTCTGACAAGCCACAGTACTGGCACTTTACTTCAGCGCAAGCACGCTCCCGTGCTAGTAACTCTGCATTCAGTCGAGGAGGTAACTTTTCCTTGTTTTTAGTTGAGGGATCTTCCAAAGCACGCAAATCAATGTAGCGGTTCAACAGAACATCTTCTGCATCCTTATCACGGAATTTATCGATTACCGCACTGTCGCTAAAAGTTGTACTGGCATTGGCATCGGCGAGTCCAGCACTAGCCATTAGCTCGCGCAGGTCAGTCGAAGCATTTACGCGCTCGGCATTGATGCGATCCAGGCCTTCTCTTGCCAGAGCCATGCCCTCTTCGCCGGCCACATCCTTAACTACACGCAGGAATTCCGTCTCCTTGAACGGTGAGCATTGAGCACTCAGACGAATCAATTTAATACACAGTTCATTTGGCGAGCTGGTGCGTTCATAGGCATCGGCATAGGCCTCGTCGCCAACTGGGTTGGCAGCACTTCCGCGCAGTAGCTCGGTCAGAGCGACCAAAAGTCGCACTCGCTCGCTATTTGACCAAGGGCGCTCTCCGCGGTCTGATAGAGCACATGTTACGCCGCTGTCTGCAATCTGGGCAGGAAGACCAAGTGCAATGCGCTCGCCATCAGCTAGGTCGCGAGGGGAACGAGTGCATTGGAACAAAGTGCGTCCAGGCTGCGTTAATAAGCACAAGGTGTCCCACAGCACCGTCTGCAGTGTGGGAAACAGCTCCACTGCACGGCTTAGAGATCGACTGTATGCAGGATTCAGATGCCAAGGTAAAGTTGCAGACGGTCCGTTCTCGTCCACATAAAAATTTCCACCCACAAAACCAGATGAAGCGATTTGAGAAGTTGCAATCAATTGCGCATGAGCTAAAGGCGCACAGCTGACAGAGTCCTCTTCCAAGCACAGAGGGCACATCCACTCTTCATGACTTTTGTCCACTAATTCCTGGGTAGGCGCAATGAGACATGCATGCTTGCTGACAGTTGGCATTAGCCGCTCGGATGAATGCAAAGACGCTTCGTGCAGGACATCCAACGAGCAAGGGGCAGTGCACCGCCCGCACTTGATGGTAGCAGCGGGCTGTAGCTCTTGCCTCGACAGCATGCATACACCATCCGTGCAAGCTTCCAGTGGTGGACGACGAGCGGAGAACAGCCACTCGTAAGCATAACGATGCATCACCAGCAGAGCTTTCTGGCTCATCGCGTTAGTGACGACAGCGTCACTGTAATATACCAACGTGTTCAAAGCGGATTGGCGCATGTCAGTATAGCAAGCATTCGCAACCTCTGTAGCATTTTTGCCATATGACATGTGCAGAATACGGGTAGCAACGACTGCCAGTGTCATAGGAAAGCGAATTACCTGCAAATATTCACGAAACGAGGTATCCCACAGCAGGTGCTTGCCACATGCAGCAGAGCAGACTTTCAACAGCACACGCGCACAGCGCTGATAGACCTCAGGCAAACCAGAGTCTGCAGATCCTGCCGCTTGCAATGCAGCTACAAGTTTGGGATAGTCATCGGAGTCATGGAAGTCACATTCTGGCAAGCGCGATGTACCCAAGGGTCCTTCCGGGTCCTGCAAAGAAGCACATACACGTGGGTTTACTGCGTCTGCTGCAGTCTTATGTGGAACATAAACATGTTGACGTAAGAAGTATAGGCGATCTTCAAGTTCCCCTGCGAGAGATTGTTTCTGCTTTTCGTCAAGGACTGTTTCAAGAGCTTTCGGGGCGTTCTCTGAAAGGTGTGCGTGTCTGACCAGCATGCGGTAGCGAAGGTGGCGAAGGGTGTTTCTGTTGTTGCGGTATCCCGTTAAAGGTCCGCTACTGCGGGTGCCCGCGCCTGCCAGTGCACTGCTGCCACGCAGCACCGCAAGCGTTTCATTGGCGTTGAATTGCACGCATGGCATTACGTGAGCAAGCAATGCCATGCGCGCTATCTCGGTATAAGTCAGCTCATTCAAAGGCAAACGCACAGCATGACAGTTGGCAACATCGTTGCGATAAGAAGATACAGCCACTTCATCGTCCAGTTCCAGTAGCGTGTGCAAGGGCGCAGAAATGGCTTGAACAAGGCACAGAAGCACGCGGTCAATATCAGCCAGCGCTTGCCCGCGCAATTGTGTTGCCACGTCTACAGGATCTTCGATGACTGCATCGCTTGCAACAACAGATTGGGATGGCAACGGCAGCAAGTCAAGCTGTGCCTCTGCATCCTCATCCACTCCGTCGCCTTCCACGTCCATGTTCGCTCGGTCTGACCCTTCGGTTTTCGCATCTAGTGCATTCTGTGCAATAGCGATTGTCTCAGCTGCAACAAGAGATTGCTCAGTTTTAGTGACAGGTTCTAGCTTGATAAACTTACTCGAGGTACCCGCAGACGCACGCTCCGTAGACCCTTGAGCCTCCAGGGCACGATCACAGGCTACACGTTGTGCAATTTGGGCGGCCAGCCCCTGTGCCAGACGGTCCACAGAAGGCTGCATTTGTAAGCTCAAGAAATCTTTATGTAACATAAGAGTGTTGGCTACACGCAGCAGTGGGTCCCAAATGTGCTCAGGCAGCGCTTCCGCCAATAGGGAAGCCTCTTCGGTGACGGAACTGTGATTTTCAGGCGGGAGCAAATGGCGGACGCCTTCAGCGCCAAACACACCCTCAGTACAAGGCTTCGCCACATGAGATAGCACATCTGCTAGAGACAGCGCCGAGTATCGAGCCGAGGCCCCATCGTCCTCTGGTGACGCCGGCAACGCCTCCATCTCATCGGTTTCATCCGATTCCTCATTGTCCTCTCCCCACAGTTCAGCCAACAACGTAGAGATTTGAGTGGAAATATCGCTTTCTTCAGCATCGAATGCATCGAGCACTGCCATGGCCGCCTCCTTTTGCGCTTTGCCCACAGACTTCTTGGCATCCGCGCGATAGGCGTTACGATATTTGTTGTCCAAGGCTTCTTGCAGTTTGCGCTGCTGCGCCGCAGCTTTGGCTTTGGCTTCCGCTTTCTTCTCTTCTTCCTTCTGCGCCTTAGCCTGCTCACGCTGCAGCTTGGCTACCTTTTTCTGTTCTTCTTTGTCTTTTTCTTTGGCTTCTTTGCTTTGTGCGGTGAGCTTGCTGGCCGCTTGGCTGGCTTGTTTACGTAAAGCAGCGCCAATATCCATTTCAGCGTCTTTGACGTCTGCGACTTTCTGCAAAACAGCAGCAGCTGGTGGCTGCGTGGACACTGGAGCGGTCTTAATAGCGTTGTAGCGCGAGATGACATGAACGCGCTTGGCTTGCGCGGCACCCGCAGCATTCGAGTATTCCGCTGGATACCCGCGTTGGCAATGCATTTTGTACGTCTGACAGAGCAGCGTACCTTTCAAACCCTCCAATAAGCGCTCCACTTCGAAGTTGAAGAACGAGAAAGGGGCGATGCTGGGCCAAGGTCCGATGCCGCCGGTCGCCATGCCAGTCACGCCCCCACACTTCGCGTCTCCCACACCGTCTGCGCCTGAACTAATGCCTGTGCCTGCAGGCTCAATACCAGGGAAATGCATTCGAAACACGGCTTCCTCACTACCTGCCTCATGAGATACGGAGGTTGCCAGATTGGTCATCTTGAAAATGGGAGTGCCACCCTGTCCGCCCGCACGTATGAAACACAGGAATTTTTGAGGGAGGGAAGAGCCGGCAGGTGCGCGCCCTGCGGCGATGCCCACGAAGGCACGGTTGGATTCTGTGTCTTGGACAGAGATCTCAGCACGATAGCCCATGCTGTACAGCTGCAAAGTGGTTTGAAATGTCGGCCGCGGATCGAGATTACCCAATGCATACAAGACGAGGTCGGCACCTACGGGACATGGTAAGTTGGCGACCAACGCCGCGACAGACGCCATCGCAGCTTCATGGGACTCTTTGCGTAGCGCTGCAACATGTGTGGTGCTAGCAGAATCGGCAGCAGCGGGCATTGCACTGCTGCCGCTTGCGGCGGATATCGCAGCATGATCTCCAGATTGCACACGTGGAGTCGCGCTGGCATTTGAACCGACAGCAGCTGTTGGGCTGATCGCCGACTTTGCTGCAGCTGTAATACTTACTTTAGGCGCGGCAGCGACGGAGCTCTTAACAGCAGGCATTTTTTGCAACGCAGCATAAACATCTGCCTTTTGCGTGCAAGTTGTGCCATCAGGTAATCGAAAAACAACTTGATAGCGATCGCCTTGATGGGGCTGCGCAGCAGTTCCGGGACCTTTTTTACGTGGGTTAAATGGTTCACTTCGCACTTTTAACTCAATAGTAATATTTCCTAAATGGCGAGTTGTATCAATGCCTTTTGAACTCAAAAAAGCTGACAGATCAGTGCGAACACGCTTTTCATGGGCCTTCCGACGAGCGATTTCCTCTGCATCACTCATGGAATCAGTATCCTCGCCATCGCTTTCAACTTTACGTTTGGCAATACCAAGGCCTTGTTTTAAACCTCCATCACCACTCGCGCTCTGGGTGGTATCTGGTGAAATTAATTTACCTGCCTCCTCGCTCATGAGTTTTTCACAACCCAGAAGGGGTATGCTATATAACTAGTTGGGCAAGAGCAGTAAACCACTTCCTAAGCACAGAATTTCTGGCGGAAATCCAGATGCTCTCAAATTCGAAAAGAAATTTTTGTTCGTACAATTTGGTCAAACAAAATTCGCGGTTTCAAACCTTCGGAAGGAGTAGAGAAGATAGCCTATAGTACTCCCTGTTTCTAAATTGTTTATTTTTATGATGGATAGATAGAAAATCGAGCAAGTAAATTCAAAAAATGTCTAGCAGCACCGTCAAAGAAGCTGCAGGCCTTGTCGAGACCTTAAGACGCTCTGCTACAACAGAGCGTTTGCGAACAGATCACATTCTGACATTAGAACTTATGCAAGAGACCATGGATGAAAACGCGTGTCTTAAGGAAATCAACAAAAGATTAACAGATCGCCTTGCGCAGATTGGTGCGGCAGTTGACGTTGGTGAACATGACGCAGGTGCAAGTACCAACAAGCATGATAACGACCAAAGCGCCAAAGAAAGCGCCCAAATGGTACAACGACTTCTTAAACAAGAAAAAGAATTGTCAGACTTAAGGGCTGAGAATAAGACACTCAAATCCCGCTCTACAACTGACGAGCGCACAATTCGGGACCTGCAAAGGCGGCAAAGCACATACGAGCAAATGAGACAAGAGCTGCAAAAACTTAAAGAAGAGTACGATGAAAACAGCAGCAGAGCGGGTGCTACTCAGAGCGAGGATTCAGTAGCGATACAAAAAGAGCTGGCTGAGTTGCGGACTCAATTGCAGAGCGCGTGCCAGGCGCTGGAAGCGTCGCAGTCGCAAATGGCGTCTCACGTTCCGGATTGCCACTTGCGCATAGCTGCCTTGACACAAGAACTTTCTATGGTAAGTGCTCGAGAAGTGGGCGCTTCTTCTGAAGCAACCGTTGTCTTAAAGGATATCGAGAACAAACTCGCCACATTGCACGCAACACATGCTACTCTCGTAGAAGCGCACAAGTCACTCGATGCCAAGTATCGCGACTTGCGGCGTACTGCTGACCATGCCGAGGGTTGCTTGCGTGAGCGCATCAGTGTCCTGCAAGTGGAGCGAGACGAGGCAGCAACGTCGCTGGCGGCACTAGTCACCGAACACCAGACTGGTATGCAAGCTGTACAATTAGAAAACACAAAACTGCAACGTTTGGTCACAGAATTACAAGAAGAAATATATGATTTGAAAAGGAATATGCATAATCCCTTATTGCTGCCTGCTGAGGTCGAGGATAGCATCCAACCAGACAGTCGTGATAACAGCGGGTTCTTCCTCACAGGGGCGCCCGCCACGACACCGCCAACGGTGCATTCAGCACCCACAAGCTTACCAAGTAACGACTTTTCGGAATTTGTACGGCTTCGCAAAGAGAATAAGAGTTTGAAATTACAGCTCTTGCAAATGAGTCAGCAGGAGCAGCAGCGGAGCGGAGGCAGAGGCTCCGCTAAGGGCTCCACGATATTTGGATAGCTGATTTGTCAACAAGCCGAGGAGATATAAAGTGAATGTTATATTGATTGAAGTGCACTGTTTATTTACTTGTATATACATAATTTATTAAAAATATACGAGGTGATGGTCGGATAGTACGGGTCAAAATGAGACACATGCAAAGACCGGCGGGCGAGTCCGTCAGATGGCGATGTTCAGATCCGCACGACATGCAAAGCTTGCGTAATAAAATAAGCGATGCGATTGCCCATTATTGCACTGACCACGATGCAACAAAGAACCGTTGAACACGAAAGCATCTCCCGGACGACAACGCACCATATCGCCTTTCATCAGCTGTTTTGAGTATACCTCTGTGCCTCCGCAATGCTCATCAATAGGGTTAAGATGAATAAGAATAGTAAAATATCGATGTATCTTGGCTGGTGTATCATCAATATGCCACGCTTGTGCTTCTGATCCAACTGGAGCGAAAACAACATTCTGCGTACGAATCTGAGGAGTCGGGGTACCCATGACAGTTTTGAGAAGATCCAGAATAGGTTGCAACTTTTCTGTCAAGCCTAAATGTTCCACTACAAAGTCAGGTAGGCGCATATCGTATCTACCATTCCTATCAATGAGATTATGCACGGCATCACCACAAACATTTCTTTCGATTTCCCGCAAGGCGCCAGACCAGGACTCCGCCTTGCGGCCGCTCTTGGTGCTCAGCTGAATGGACCCGTGGGTGAGGCATTTCATGGTTTGATAGTCAAAAACCTTTTGGACACACATAAAACCTTTTACTAAACATTCACTCCAAGCCTGTGCGAGTGGTCTCGATGGACTATAGCAGAATTCTATCTTCTCACCTTTCTTGAGCTTTGTGATGGGAAATTGGCTCTCTTGCGTGATATTACCTTTACCCAAGTTATATATGTCAGGCTTGAAAACATCATATTTAAGCCCCTCAAATGCCACTTCATCTTCCTTGCAGCGTGGACAAATATAGCCTTTCCTGGGTGGAATGGAAAGACCGAGACATTTTAAGTGAATTTCCGACGCGCAGAGATCGCAGATGATGACATCCTCGTTATCATCATCAATTGTTAAGTGGCCACAATCAAAACAAATATTTTCTTCCAACGCTCCAGAGTCAACAGAGCCTTCAGAGTCAGAATTTCCTTCCCAATCTTCCACGCTACGGTACATACGATCTTTAGCGCCTTCATTACGACTTTGACGTTTAATAGCCGCTGCGATCTTTTGTTCTTTGGTCCACTTCTTTTGAACTTTCGGAGGTTTTTTCTTCCGAATATTATTCTTTTTACCAGCACTTACTGATCGCTTCGGTGCTTCTTTACCCGTTTTGCCTTTCTTTAAGACCTCTACGCCCTTTTGAGGTCGAGCTTTTATTACAGTGTTTTTAGTAGAATTTTTCAACATCGGCATTGTGGATTTCAATTTGGTTTTAATGACAACAGATTTGATAGATTTCGTCTTAGCCTGTTTAGAAATAGTATCAACTTTCTTCTTCAGATTGCTTTTAACATGATGGGCTAGACTTTTGCTAAGTCTTGTCTCTCGCAAGGATTTGCTTTTATTGATAGATTCTTTTGAAATTTCTACATTAGCAGCAGCTGCTTTTAATGATGTTCTTGAAGCCCTTTTTGCTGCATTAGGCGAAACCTCAACAGATTTATCATATGATGTAAGCCCACCAATCAAAGCCGCTACCTTGAGAGGAGTGGATTTATTATACTTTTTGACCTCTTTCTGCACAGAAAAGTTAGCTGAAATTTTCATTAGATTAATATAA
>JACCDO010405838.1_pt1 | contig 11244 bp, 11 predicted proteins | sample 7446101 | NCBI WGS metagenome assembly JACCDO01 (sample SAMN15323440, study PRJNA562643) | freshwater metagenome | isolation source: river surface water | place: USA:Blue River Watershed | collected 2017-08-16
AGACGACAAAGGGGCCGATGGCCCCTTGTCTCTGCGTCGATAGAATGAAAATATGTTTGAGCCGGTGCAAACAATCAAGCCGGTGACTTATCCTGAGATTTGGCGCGAGTTTTCGCGGTGCGCTTCACCTTGCAGAAGATGCAGGCAGCGCTTGAATTTGTGCTGGACTATTTCCGCCTAGAGCGCGATGTGTTTGTGCAGCGCTATTTCAGCGCCCGCAAAGACATTTTGGACATGGCCACCACCGAGGCGGCCCACCGGCGCATTCTCTTGGACTTGCAAAACCCAGAGCAGCAAGCCATCGTCGCCGCGCCCGTCAACGGTAATCATCTCGTGCTGGCCGGGCCGGGCTCAGGCAAAACCCGCGTCATCGTGCATCGGGTAGCGTGGTTGCTGCGGGAGAAGATGGTCTTGCCAGAGGAAATTCTGGTATTGACCTACAACCGCTCCGCCGCCCTGGAAATTCGCCGCCGTCTCTGGGCTTTAGTGGGGGCCGATGCCGCAGGCGTGACCGTACAAACCCTACACGGTTTGGCGCTCCGCCTCACGGGCACGAGTTACGCCGTATCCGTGGAACGGGGTGAGCCGATTGATTTCGCCGATGCCATCGTTGCCGCCACCACCTTGTTACGCCAAGCCGAGCAGGATGGTCACGGCAGTGATGGCAGCGCTTCGGTACAACGGGATCGACTCCTAGCAGGACTGCGCTATTTGTTGGTGGACGAATATCAAGACATTAGCGGCGAACACTACGATCTCATCAGCGCCATTGCCGGACGCACCTTGCAAACAGAAGAAGAGCGCTTGTCCATTTTGGTGGTAGGGGTCGATGACCAAAACATCTATGCTTTCGGGGGGGCGGATGTGCGTTACATCCAGCAGTTTGAGAGCGACTACCACGCCCGGCGCTACCACCTGATCGAAAACTATCGCTCCAGCGCTCACATCATCCAATGCGCTAATCAAGTCATCGCCCAAGGCCAGGGGCGCATGAAACACGGCCAGGAAATTCGCATTAACCACGCCCGTAAAACCCAAGCCCCCGGCGGCCCCTATAGCTCACTGGATAGCCTAGGCCAAGGACAGGTGCACATTCTGGAAGTGCCCCCCAACAGCCACCAAGAGGTGAGCCAAGTACTCAAGGAAATCGAGCGCATCCGGCAACTCAGCGTACAGCACCACGGCCATGGGCCGGGTTGGGGCCGCTGCGCGGTCATCGCCCGGCGCTGGGAAAACCTGGAACCTTTGGCGGCCCTGTGTCGCTTGCATGCCATTCCGGTGCAATTACTCAGTGACGACTACCAGCCCCATCTTTACGAAACCCGCGTGGGCCGCCATCTCTTGCGTTTACTCCAGGGCGAGCGGCGCCGGGCGGCCAAGGGACGGGTTATTTTGCGTGCCCAAACCTTGTCACGCTGGCTACGCCGTCGCCACCAGCTCAGTCCCCAAAACTGCATTACTCACCCTGACCTCTCGGCTTTGGCGCAGTTTATTTGGGAACAGGAAAACAGCGCCCCCAACAGCGAGCGGGTGATTAGCAATCTGTTAGAAGACCTGTACGAATTCAAACTGGGCGCCCTGCAACAGCAACAAGACGGCAGCCATAGCCCACTACTGTTGCTGTCCGCCCACAAAGCCAAGGGTTTGGAGTTTGACCATGTGTTTGTGCTGGATGGCGGCGCTTGGAAGGTAGAGAGCAAGAAGACATTAGACGAAGAACGCCGTCTTTTTTATGTCGCCATGACCCGTGCCCGCTATACCCTGACCTTGGTGCAACGGTTAGGCAGTGGCCACGCTTTCTTACCCGCCTGCGCGTCCCTCTGCCGCCGCAGTCGTAGCACCCCGATGGAAACGGATGCCCGCTTGGCCCAACGACGCTGGAGCGCCGATCCACGCCATATTTTTCTATCCTGGGGCGCTCGCTTTGCCGCCCACCATCCCGTGCATCGGGCTTTAGCGGCCCTGGATCACGGCAGCCCTTTGCAATTACGACCACGCCCCCAAGGCGGCTGGGAGCTGGCCACCCCAGAAGGGCAAACCGTGGGCGCCATGTCCCAGTATTTCCAGCCCCCTGCTGGGCGCATCATCAGCGTGCGCGTGGCGCACATACTCAACCGCCGTGCAGGCCCCCAGGATCGGAATCCCCAAGTGGAACGCTGGGAATTAGTGCTGCCAGACATTGACTACCTGCCCGAAACCCCCTAGCCCAAAGCAACACGGGCGCCCTGGTGGGGGCGCCCGCGTCGAGCTGACTTGTGATCAGATAGCTTGAGGTGCAAAAGCGATAGTGCTTTTATGGTTGTGCAACCGCTTCTTTAGCGGCTTTGCGTGCAGCCGTACGGCGTTGTTTCTTGATGGTGGTCATACGCCGTTCAGCGCCAGGATCAAACGCGCCGGATAGGGCCGCCATGGCTTCTTCCCGTGCTTCGACAGCCATCTGGCGCGCAGTGTCTTCGCCGTACTTTTTCACGGAATACTTCACACGCCGACGCTTACCATCCGGAGTGGGCCAGGAGGCCACCCAGAACCAGCGTTGTTCTTCCTCGGGCAAATCGCGGGTTTCCGAGGCGCAGTAGCGGCACACGCCCACCACACCCGAGCGATTGCTCTTTTTGACAATGTTTGAGTATTCCTGCATGGACAGGGGCGGGTACTTAGACACAATCTCGTCCCGGAAGGCCCGAGCCGCTTCAAGGGATTGTTCCACACCCCCACAGGTGCCATCACTAAAGTGGCGGCGATGAATTTCGCCCCGACGTTGAATGGTAACCAGCCAACCGTGGGTACGACTGCGGTTGTTGTCTACGCGGCTGATGCCGTACTCAGACTTGGGTTTAGCCATATTTCTCTCCTTTCTCTGTAGGGGAAAACCCCCACACCTCTATTTTAGAACTTTTTGTCAGCTTTGGAGGATATTGTTTTGCATGCAAGGTTGGTGCAAGGTTATTACAACATCACTCATTCCTTAGACTGCCCGCATCTGAGTTATGCACACCACCGCCATAAGTCCTAGTTTCAACGTGGACAACGGCATTTCCACCACAACTATCCAGTAAGCACCTTGCCACTTGGGAATAGTCGACTAAATTGCATAAAAATGTTTCTGAAGCTGGCGTCTTAGTCCTCATGGACTAGACGCATTATGGGGAGTCTCATCCCAAGGCACCGTGATACGCATCACACACTAAGGCCCCCTTGAGTGTTTTAGTCGGAGAACGTGATTTGGATCACGCCCCATAGGGATAGGTAAAGAAATGTTGCCTCTGCCTCTTGAATTCATGGTCAGCGCCCCCATTAGGGTGTCCATCCGATTACTTGATGCGATTGATGACCATGCAAGACACTCCGCAAACCCCGAACGATGCCGCCGCCGATCTCGCTGCTGAGCAAGCCACCCCGAATGCAGCGCCTTCCCTTGAAGAGCAACTGCATGCCGCCGAAGCCAAGGCTAAGGAGCATTACGACAACTGGCTGCGCGCTAAGGCAGAGACCGAAAACGTGCGCCGTCGTGCGCAAGACGACATCAGCAAGGCCCACAAATTCGCCGCTGAAAAATTCGCTGAATCCATGTTGCCGGTGAAGGACAGCCTGGAGGCCGCTCTGGCCACCAACGAGCAAACCGTGGATGCACTCAAGTCCGGCGTGGAACTGACCTTGAAACAACTGGCCTCCGCCTTTGAAAAATCCAAGGTGGTGGAAATCAATCCCGTGGGTGAGAAGTTCGACCCCCATCGCCATCAGGCCATTAGCATGATCCCCTCGGACCAAGAGGCCAACACGGTTGTGACCGTGCTGCAAAAGGGCTATCTGCTGAGCGAGCGCGTACTGCGCCCCGCCTTGGTGATGGTCTCTCAAGGCAAGGCCTCTTGAATTCCGCACGAGCACCCCTAATTAGCTGACAGATTTATGGAGTGTTGAGCGTGTGCCGGAGGTTTTACTCCTCACCCCTCACTCCTTACCCCTCACGATTTAATAAAGGATTCCGAAATGGCAAAAATCATTGGTATTGACCTGGGCACCACCAACTCCTGCGTGTCCGTGATGGAAGGCGGCAAGCCCAAGGTCATCGAAAACTCCGAAGGCGCTCGTACCACTCCCTCTATCGTGGCCTATGCCGAAGACGGCGAAATTCTGGTGGGTGCATCGGCCAAGCGTCAGGCCGTGACCAATGCGCGCAATACCCTGTTTGCCGTGAAGCGTCTGATCGGTCGCCGCTTCCAAGAAAAAGAAGTGCAGAAAGACATCGACTTGATGCCGTTCACCATTTGCAAGGCCGACAACGGCGACGCCTGGGTGCAAGTGCGCGACAAGAAAATGGCCCCGCCGCAAGTGTCTGCGGAAGTGCTGCGCAAGATGAAGAAGACCGCCGAAGACTATCTGGGCGAAGAAGTGACCGAAGCCGTGATTACCGTGCCCGCTTACTTCAACGACAGCCAACGTCAGGCCACCAAAGACGCCGGTAAGATCGCCGGTCTGGAAGTGAAGCGCATCATCAACGAACCCACCGCTGCCGCGCTGGCTTTCGGTATGGACAAGAAGCCCGGCGATTCCAAGATTGCCGTGTTCGACTTGGGTGGTGGCACCTTCGACATCTCCATCATCGAAATCGCCGAAATCGAAGGCGAGCACCAGTTCGAAGTGCTGTCCACCAACGGTGACACCTTCTTGGGCGGTGAAGACTTCGACCAACGCATCATTGATTACATCGTCACCGAGTTCCAAAAGGAACAAGGCGTGGATCTGAAGAAAGATGTGCTGGCACTGCAACGTCTGAAGGAAGCCGCTGAAAAGGCCAAGATCGAGCTGTCCTCCAACCAACAGACCGAAATCAACCTGCCCTACATCACCGCTGACGCCACCGGCCCCAAGCACTTGGCTCTGAAGATTACCCGCGCCAAGTTCGAATCCCTGGTGGACGATCTGATCGCTCGCACCATCGAGCCCTGCCGCATCGCCATTAAGGATGCGGGCGTGAAGGTAAGCGACATTGACGACGTGATCCTGGTGGGCGGTATGACCCGCATGCCCAAGGTGCAAGACAAGGTGAAGGAATTCTTCGGCAAGGATCCCCGCAAGGACGTGAACCCTGACGAAGCCGTGGCCGTGGGCGCCTCCATCCAGGGCGGTGTGTTGCAAGGTGAAGTGAAGGACGTGCTGCTGCTGGACGTAACGCCCCTGTCTCTGGGTATCGAAACCCTGGGCGGCGTGATGACCAAGCTGATCCAAAAGAACACCACCATCCCCACCAAGACCAGCCAAGTGTTCTCTACAGCGGACGACAACCAATCCGCCGTGACCATTCATGTGCTGCAAGGTGAGCGCGAGATGGCCTCCGGCAACAAGAGCTTGGGCCAATTCAATCTGTCCGACATCCCGCCCGCACCCCGTGGCATGCCCCAGATCGAAGTGACCTTCGACATCGACGCCAACGGCATTTTGCACGTTTCCGCCAAAGACAAGGGCACCGGCAAAGAAGCCAAGATCACCATCAAGGCCAACTCCGGCTTGTCTGAAGACGAAATCAACAAGATGGTCAAAGACGCCGAAGCCCACGCGGAAGAAGACAAGAAGCTGCACGAGCTGGTCAATGCCCGCAATCACTGCGACAGCATGATCCACTCCGTGAAGAAGGCTATTGCCGACCACGGCGACAAGCTGGGTGCCGACGAAAAGTCCGGCATCGAAGCCGCCATCAAGGAAGCGGAAGAAGCCATCAAGGGCAGCGACAAGGACGCCATCGACGCCAAGACCGAAGCCCTGGCCAATGCCTCACAAAAGCTGGGCGAGAAGATCTACGCTGAACAACAAGCCGGCGCCGCCGGTGCCGCCCCCGGCGCCCAAGCCGGTGGCCAATCCAAAAAAGCCGACGACGCCGACGTGGTGGATGCAGAATTCACTGAGGTGAAGGATAAGAAGTAAGGCACGTCACTTCAGAGACTAGAGACTAGAGGCTAGGGGCTAGCGGGGCTGTACCAGTTCCACTAGTCCCTCGTTTTTCCTCCTTTAGTCTCTGCCTCTGTAGCTTTCCCTAGCCTCTAGTCTCTAGCCCCTAGCCTCTAAGACCATGTCTAAACGCGATCTCTACGAAGTCCTTGGCGTCAATAAGGACGCTTCTGACGACGACATCAAAAAGGCCTACCGTAAGTTGGCCATGAAGTTCCATCCTGACCGGAATCCTGACAATCCCAAAGCCGAGGAGTCCTTTAAGGAAGCCAAGTACGCTTACGAAATCCTGTCTGATAGCCAAAAGCGCGCTGCCTATGACCAATACGGTCATGCGGGTATTGATCCCCAGGCAGGCATGGGCGGCGGCGGTGCTGGTGGTGCGGGTTTTGGCGGCTTTGCCGATGCGTTTGGCGACATTTTCGGCGACATCTTCGGCGGTGGCCGTGGTGGTGGCGGGCGTTCCAATGTCTATCGGGGTGCCGATTTACGCTACAACCTAGAGATCACCCTAGAAGAAGCGGCCCGTGGTACGGATAAAACCATCCGCATCCCCACCAGCGCCGAATGCGATACCTGCCACGGCAGCGGTGCCAAAAAAGGCAGCGAAGCCAAGACTTGCCCCACCTGCGGTGGTGCTGGTCAGGTACGCATGCAGCAGGGCTTTTTCTCCATTCAGCAGACCTGTCCCAAGTGCCACGGTTCGGGCCGTTACATTCCCAATCCCTGTGGTGATTGCGGTGGCGTAGGCCGGGTGAAGAAGCAAAAAACCCTGGAAGTCAAAATTCCCGCCGGGATCGACGAAGGCATGCGCCTGCGCCACTCCGGCCACGGTGAGCCCGGCGTTAATGGCGGCCCCTCGGGTGACTTGTATGTGGAAATCCACATCAAGACCCATGCGGTCTTCCAACGGGATAACGACGATTTGCACTGCGAAATGCCCATCAGCTTCGCCACCGCCGCTTTGGGCGGGGAAATCGAAATTCCCACCCTGGATGGCGCCGCTAAGATTCGCATTCCCGCTGAAACCCAAACCGGCAAGGTGTTCCGCCTGCGCGGTAAAGGTATCAAGGGCGTGCGCAGCCATGTGCACGGCGATTTAATGTGCCATGTGGTGGTGGAAACCCCGGTGAACCTCACCGAGCGCCAAAAAGAACTACTACGGGAACTGGAAGACACCACCCTAGGCGAAAAACACAACCCCCGCGCCAAAGGTTGGATGGACAAAGTAAAAGAATTCTTCGGCGGCTAAACCCAAGAATTCCCCACCCAGCCCGCCTTGCGCGGGCTGTTTTTTTGAGGCTTCCAGCAAAGAAACGAGGGCGGCTTAGGGATGTTTCAGGTCTTGTAGCATGGCGGCGCGCAAAATGTCATTAAGACGAGTTTGGTAACCACGGCCTTGATTTTTCAGCCACTCCAAAACATCTGCATCAATACGCACTGTTAATTGCCGCTTAATTGGGCGATAAAACTGCCCCCGCCGTGCGCCCTGCCAATCCTCGGCGCGGCTGGCTGGAATATCTGAGAAATTCAAGGCCTCTTCCGGCAAGGACGCCAAAGCCGCCAATTCTGCACGCAGGTTTTCAGGTAGCTTGCTCATAGATTTTCCTTTCCAATGCAGTGGCTCGTCGGGCTGAGATGATACGAATATGCTCACCCTCCAGATCATCGTGCCAAGTGTGAGCTACTAGTAGCAATGCCACGTTTCCTACCAAACCAATGGTTTGCCAACGTAGCTCACCGTTCTCTACTCGATCTTGGCGTGTCAAATGCCAAGGATCATCAAATACCAGTTTCGCCGTTTCAAAGCTCAGTCCGTGCTTACGTTGGTTGCTTTGATTTTTAGCCTCATCCCAGGAAAACAATTTGTAGCTCCTGATTTGTAGTTACATTAGTATAACTCTCTCTACTCGACTCAAAAGCACCTCATGTCTCATCCAACCCAAGGCCAAGTGATGGCGGCACTGCCGTTTGCCCGTTCGGACGAAGTATTCACCACCTTGCTAGCGCGGCCAGGGGTGAAGGTGGAGCGCATTGTCTCCATGGGCCAAGCGAGCCCGGCGGACTCTTCGTATGACCAGCCGCAAGGGGAATGGGTGATGGTGTTGCAAGGGGCGGCGGCGGTACAGATAGAGGGGGAAGCCGAGCCACGGGCGTTAGGGCCGGGGGATTGGCTGGATTTACCGCCCCATTGTCGCCACCGGGTGGCCTGGACCGACCCGGCGCAAACCACCGTATGGCTGGCGGTGCATTACGATTGTGAGGATGCCCGTTTGTCTTGATACCAGGCCTTGAGCTTGACGCACTCGGGATTGAGCTGGCCGTCAGCGAGGCGGTTGGGGAAGTCGCGGCACACGGAGGGGCGATGCTCGTAGATTTGGCACAGGCCATCCGTGCCTAAAGCCACGCAGCGCCCTTTGCCCACTTCGGTGCCATTCATACAGGCGCGAAACGGCGGCAGGGCTTGGGTGAGTGCTGTGGGCACGAAGCCCCCCGGATAGCAGTCCAATTCCCCTTGATAAAACGACACCCGAAAATACTGGCAACAGGGGGCGCCACAACCAATACAGGGATTGTCGTCATCCGCCAAAGGGGGCAATACAGGCTCCAAACTCATGGTTTCTTTCAGTCCGCAGGGCATAAGCGGCGCGGATTCTAGGCGCCTGAGGGGATCGGGTAAAGGGCGGCTCAGGGTTTCCCTATTTCACCCCCGCCCCCATGTGCGCTAGTCTGCTGCCCTAGCAGCACCCCAAACCCTAGGCTTATCCATTCCTATCCAATAACAAATCGGGAGAAAAAATGAAAATCGCCAATAACGTCACGGACTTGATCGGCAACACCCCCCTGGTTCGGCTTAATCGCGTTACCGCAGGCTGTGCCGCCGAGGTGGTGGCCAAGCTGGAATACTTCAATCCCGCCCATTCGGTGAAAGACCGTATCGGCGCCGCCATGATCGAAGCCGCCGAGCAAGCGGGCTTGATCGGCCCCGACACGGTGGTGATTGAGCCCACCAGCGGCAATACCGGCATCGCCCTGGCCATGGTGTGCGCGGCCCGTGGCTATCGCTTGATTCTCACCATGCCGGAAACCATGAGCAAAGAACGACGCGCCCTGCTGCGCGGCTTTGGCGCGGAAGTGGTACTCACCCCCGGCCCAGAAGGCATGCCCGGTGCCATTCGCCGTGCGGAAGAGCTGGTGGCCCAAACTCCCAACGGCTTCATGCCGCAACAGTTTGCGAACCCCGCCAATCCCGCCGTGCATCGCCGCACCACCGCCGAAGAAATCTGGCGCGATACCGATGGCGAAGTCGATTTTCTGGTGGCTGGCGTGGGCACCGGCGGCACCTTAACCGGCGCGGGTGAAGTGCTGAAAGCCAAAAAGCCCGGCTTCCGCTGCGTGGCGGTGGAGCCGGATGCCTCGCCGGTGCTGTCCGGTGGTCAGCGCGGCCCCCACCCCATCCAAGGCATCGGCGCGGGTTTTGTGCCGGAGATTCTCAACACCGCTGTGATTGATGAGATCGTGCGCGTTACTGGCCCGGATTCTTTCGCCATGGCCCGGCGTTTGGCCCGTGAAGAAGGCCTGCTGGTGGGCATTTCCTCCGGCGCCGCCGTGACCGCCGCCTTAGAAATCGCCCGCCGCCCGGAAAACCAAGGCAAGCGCATCGTGGTCATCATCCCCTCCTTCGGCGAACGCTATCTCAGCACCCCGCTGTTTGAAGGTTTGACCGACTAAAAAGCACGAGGGGCGAATTTCTTCGCCCCTCGTATCCGCCTTACACCTTCAAGAAGTGCTCGCGGTAGAACTTGAGTTCGTCGATGGATTCGTAGATGTCGGCCAGGGCTTCGTGTTTGTTTTTCTTGTTCACATTGCGTGACAAGTCCGGGCGCCAACGGCGGCACAGTTCTTTGATGGTGCTCACATCCAGATTGCGATAGTGGAACCAGGCTTCCAGCTTGGGCATGTAGCGGAACATAAAGCGCCGGTCTTGGCAGATCGAATTGCCACACATGGGCGAGGTGCGGGAGGGCACCCACTGTTGCAAGAATTCCAGACACTGGGCTTCCACGTCCGCATCGCTCAAAGTCGAAGCCTTCACCCGTGCGATCAAGCCTGAGCTGCCGTGGGCTTTCTGATTCCAGTCATCCATGGCATCCAACACGCTATCCGGCTGATGCACCACCAACACCGGGCCTTCGGCCACGGTTTCTAAATTGGCGTTCGTCACTACCATGGCGATTTCCAAAATACGATCTTGATCCGGGTCTAAGCCGGTCATCTCCATGTCTAGCCAAACGAGATGGTTCTGATCTTGTGCCATAATCCGCTGCCCATTAAAAAAGGCAGCATTTTGCACCAGTTTCAGGCCAAGCCTGATGCCCTCACGGCTTTGCTCCCCGCACCACCGATCCCCTTCTATGCACGCTTCCACGTTTTCCACCATCTTTCTGCTGGCTCTGGCCCTCACCACTTCTTTGCGCTGCTGGCTGGCGTGGCGGCAAATGGCCTCCGCCCAGCGACACCGCCATGCTGTGCCTACGGAATTTGCCAGCCAGATTCCCTTAGAGGCCCACCAAAAAGCCGCCGACTACACCGCCGCTAAAATCCGCTTGGGACTAACCGACCTCGCGGTGGGCACCGCTTTCCTCCTGTGGCTCACCTTGGGCGGCGGCATGCAGTGGGCCTTTGAGCTGTGCGCACGGCTATTCAGCCCGGACAGCTACGCCCACGGCGTCGCTTTTCTAGCGTTGTTAGGCGTGCTGTCGTTTGTTATTGAACTGCCCTTCGCCCTGTACGGCACCTTTGTGGTGGAAGAGCGTTTCGGCTTCAACAAAATGACCGCCAAACTGTGGTTCTCCGACCTCGTGAAAGAAGCCGCACTCTCGGCCCTCATTGGCCTGCCGGTGTTGTTTGCCGTGTTGTGGCTCATGGGCAGCATGGGCAGCCTGTGGTGGTTCTGGGTGTGGGCGTTCTGGCTGGGCTTTAACTTGCTAGTGCTCACCATTTACCCCAGCTTCATCGCGCCACTATTTAACAAGTTCCAGCCCTTGCAAGACGAAGCCCTGGCGGAACGCATTACGCAATTGCTTCAGCGCTGTGGTTTTCAAGTCAGCGGCTTGTTTGTGATGGATGGCTCTCGCCGCTCTGCCCATGGCAATGCCTATTTCACCGGCTTTGGCGCCGCCAAGCGCATCGTATTTTTTGACACCCTGCTGGAAAAACTCAGCCCGGCGGAAGTGGAAGCGGTGCTGGCCCACGAACTGGGCCATTACCACCACAAACACATCTGGCAGCGCATCGCCA
>JACCDO010789171.1_pt1 | contig 11244 bp, 11 predicted proteins | sample 7446101 | NCBI WGS metagenome assembly JACCDO01 (sample SAMN15323440, study PRJNA562643) | freshwater metagenome | isolation source: river surface water | place: USA:Blue River Watershed | collected 2017-08-16
AATTTATTTTGCATACAAAATCTCCACCCTCAAACTCACTTGGTAAACAAACTACCAACGTTCCTAAATATTCTGAACCACGTGGAGTATCTTTATGAGCATGAAATAATCCACCTTTTTGATAAATGTTGACTCTATATTTTTCAATCGAAATTCTTTCTCTAGTATAATCAATACCTTTAAAAAGAGATTGAACACAATTTGCGACTTCATTTAGATCAAAAGTTGTTTCAAAATTTTCAGTCTTAATAGTCAGTGCATTACGATAATTTTCGTCTAAAACACTTTCACCGTCACGACCAAAAGTAGCTTTTTCTGCTGACTCAATTAGACTGTTTAACTGAAAATCTTTTTGACAATTATAAATTTGGTTATTTACAACTAGACAACTATTCATTTCTTTTTCTCCGACTGAAAAATAAATATTTTCATTTAAATTCTTATAATTTTGATGCAAGTCTGTCATACTAATTGAAACTTTTTCAATTCATTGAAATTTTATTTCAATTTAAAATTGAAATTTTTAATATATGATCTATAAAATTTATAGATTAACAGAATATGACCAGTCTTTTATCTTTATTTACTGAACTAATTCAGTTCACAACTCCTAAAAGTAAAATTGTTCAAGAAAACCTAGAACATAATAATCGACGTTTCAATAATTCTTTATTTCTATCAGAATTAGAAAAAGAAAACGAATATATTTGTCAATTATATCATGCTAGATACGATTATTATGCTTCTTTAAAAGCAATTAAATTACTAGAAAAATATCTACGAAATATTATAGATTATTGTTACGATCAAAGAGATTGGAATAAAGTGTTTAATGAATTTAAAGATATTTTAAGAAATATTAATGAAAAAGAAATTTATTGTATAACAAAAATTCTAGTTTTTGAGGATTTTTTGAAAGTATTTTTAAATAATATTGAAAAATCACAGAAACTAGAATTAATAAAATTTTGTCAAGATTACAATATTTCTTTATTTCATTATGGGTCTCTTGAAATATTTTTAGATTTGTGTTTAGAACTTAATTCAGAGACTGCTTTTTCTCTTATAGAAAAGAAAATTTATAATAATTTTACTAAAGAAGAACTTATACAAATAATTACTGGTACAAGAAATCCAGAATTGAATACTAAAATTATGTTATCTTTGCATTTTAATGCAATAACGTCACATTTATGGTTTGATGATTATTTAAACTTATGGGAAAATTATTGTTTATTAGAACAAATAGATGATTTGATAGAAAAGATCAAATGTTGGATTCAAAGATTAGATAATATTAGAGTTGTAGAAAGATTGGATGATGATTATTATAGTTATACTGATTACGCTAAATATGAACAGCAAGATTTTGAACGTATTTTTCATGAATGGTTTTTACCATTTCCCGATTTGTTTTTACAATCCAGATCAGATTTTTATATTGGAAGAGAAGCTAATTATTTTAGTATATATGATGAAGAGTATGAAAAGGTTGAAAAATATATTTATCATCAATTTGAAATTTTGGAAAAGAAATATATTTTATATTCAAAATTAAAAAAAAATAATAGTTTAGATGTTTTTAAAAATATTATTTCGTATCTAGTTTTTTAACTATTTAAAGACATATAATAAAAAATTATAAAAAGATAAAAATGTTTGATGATTATGATACCACAAGTTGTAATATTACTTATAATTCAATTTTTAATATAAAATTTAATGAAGATATAGAAGTAGTATATTCTGATATTATAAAAAATATTACTGAAGATACTAAACAAGACAATAAACAAGACAATAAACAAGATACTATGGATTTATCATCTATGAAAGAAATAAAAATGCTTTTACAAAAAGGGAAATCTGGTCTAGGTATATTAGACTCTAGATATGTATCAAACATATCTTTAAGGTTTTGTTATTATACTTATCCACCATCTATTCCAAAATGGTATTTATTTATTTTTTGGAATAGATAAAAATTAGGATTTGAAAATTATTTGAAACTAATACTAGTTTCAAATAATTTTATGAAATAAAGATTTGAAAATTATTTTTGTATTGGCAACCAAAATTTAATATACTGTATATCTCATTTGTATTAGAATCTTTACAATTTACATCATAAGATACATTATTACAAATATTCCAATCTAAATTATCTTTATTTTCACAATTAGAAAAAAAATTAATTTTATCATATAAACTATCACATTTTCTTATTATATCGTCATTTTGTGTTTTATGTAATATGTCATATGAAGGTATGGTAATACATCCTGGAAATTTTTTTTTAGTTTTACATATTCCTTTATCACAATAGTCTTCAGAGTCATAACCACAGTCTAGATCATTTTTACATTCTGAACAAATACCATAATCAGGTTTATAACCAACACATAAATTATTTTCTATTTTACATACTTTATCATTAACACAATCTTCTAAATCATAAGTATTACATCTTTTGTCTCTAACTGGATCAGATTTTTCGTAATTTCCACAAAAATTTGATTTACAATTATTTCTATTAATTTGATCGTTACATCCAATAAAACCATTCTCATTAATAGGTACTTGTTTTCTTACAATCTCTAATTTTACATCAGGAACTGTTGATGGTGTTATTGTAGGTTTTGACGTTGTTATTGTAGGTGTTATTGTAGGTGTTATTGTAGGTGTTGACGTTGTTATTGTAGGTGTTGATGGTGTTATTGTAGGTGTTATTGTAGGTGTTGTAATTCCTTTATTATATTTATGACTTTTTATATTATTAATTATAAAGACAGTTAATAATATAAAAAACATAATCAATAATATTATAGCTAATATAAAAAACAATTTTTTTTGATTTTTCATTTATTATTATAGAATATTTTATAGTATTAAAAATAATTTATAGAGTTAAATTATTTATTAGTTAATAAATAATTTAAGACCCTACCCGGTGAAAAACCCACCCTTCTAAATACAGTGCTTTCAAAATTAACCTTAAATTTTAGATCATTTTAAGATTTAAAATTATTAATTTTTGAATTTAAACAGAAATCCATCTCGTGTCTTCATGACCAAAAATCAAAAATTAAAAAACCGGCTTTTATTTTTTTTTCTTTTATAATAATAAAAATGACAAATTACATTTGTTTAAAACAAAAAACCTTTGATCAATTATTGAGTCAAGCATTAGCTAATTGTTCTAGAGCAAGTAGAAATATTGAAAATTACAATAATATTACATTAGAAGAATTACAACGCAAATGTCGCAATAATTGCAATGAAACATACCCAGCCAAAAAGGTAGAATACTGTTACCGAAAAATCTGTGACCGTTTAAATCAAATCAAAAAATAATATTGTAGAATTATATAGAAATTTAAATCATATTACAGTAATATTTTTAAAAATGGGACACTTAAATTTAACATATAGTATTACTTATTATTTTACATATTATTTATATATTGAAATAGAGACTTAAAATTAATATAAAATTAATTTAAACTTAATTCGCCGCCTTTTACTAATAATTTACGAATATCATGATCAAATGTATAACAAATAACATCTATAGTTCCTCGACCTTCAGTAAAAATTATAGGAGTTATATCATTTCTTTTTAGAATAACAAAAATATTAGGATCTTGTTTATTTTGACTTACTCCTAATAATTCATAATCAATTGAGCATCCGATAATGGAAATTGCATCTGCGACACCTAAAATATCTATTAAATTATGATTACCTCCCCTATTTATATCAACTTTCATTCTATAACATACACCTTTAACATCTTTATCAATTTCTTGAACTTCAACAAAAGCATATAAAATATTATAATAAATTTCATTGTTACGTACGCGAATATCTTGAACTTTGAGATATTGACTTTTATTCTCAAAAATAAGAAACATCTTTTTTATAAATGTATACATTTATAAATTAAAAAAAGTTTTAGCGTTTTTTTATTAATATATTTTTTATAAATTCATAATGTGTTTCATTAAACCATAATTGTACTCCTAATTTTTTATTATAATATTTGTATTTTACAGAATATTCAGAATCTGATAAATCATATATTTGTTCTTTATTTAGATTTTTATAAAATTCTTGAGGATTTTGAATACTAGCACAAAATAAAAATTTCTTTTTATCGTTATAAATAAAAATTTTTGTTCCTTTTTTACTAATTAGAAATTCCTGAAATGTAAAAAATTTTGCAAATATATTATTTATTTTTTTATATATTTTATGATATGTGTTATCAAATAAATATATATAAGAAACTAAATCTTTTGGTAAAATATTCATTTAAAGATATAATTTTTTATTAAATTTCTTTTTAGTAAAATCAATTTTTTATTATAATAAAAAATTGTTAACAAAAACTAAAAAATATAGGAATTTTTAGCATTATAATTATTTTACTTTTATAAATGTATAAATTTATAAATTAAATTTTTTATTTAATAAATATAAAATATGGTTAAAACAAAAACCTTTATTATAAATTTAGAAAAAGATAAAGATAGATATACTAATATTATTAAACAATTAGAAAAATTTAAAAATAATAATCATGAAAGAATTGAAGCTGTTTATGGTAAAGATTTAAAATCTGATTATGGTAATAAACTTTCAAAATCACAAATAGGATGTTTTTTAAGTCATATTAAAACTCTTTTTCAAATAATAGAACAAAAACTAGATTATGCTATAATTTTAGAAGATGATGTTACGATAACTAAATGGTTCGATAAAATCGAAGAAATTATTCATGATATATATCCAAATTTTGATATTTGCTGGATAGGTAATTGTGAAGGAAAATGGCCTAGAAATACATGTAATATTATACCAAATTATAATTATAACGAACTTAATTTTGTTAGTAAATATCTTGTAAAATTAGATGATATAAAAACAAATAATCCTGTAGGAGGTTATGGTTTAATTATATCGAAAAAAGGAGCATATAAAATTCTTCAAGATTTAGATTTATTAAAATTTCAAAATTTCGAAAATATTCAAAATTTTGAAATTGAAAACCCAATAGATATTTATTATATCAATAAAAATTTTGATAGATATATGACTATACCAAGTATTATTATACATTGTTATACTTTTGGTAGCAATATAGGAAATACGGAAAAACAAACAAATCCTTTTCAAGATGTTTGGAATAGATTTCCAAAAGAAGAAATCGAATGTTTGGAAATTCTTCAAAATTTAGAAGACTTATTAACCAAAAATGATATTAATTATTCTCTATGTAGTAATACATTATTAGGATTTATGATAACAAATAAATTTTTATATTATGATGATAATATTGATATAATTATAAAAAAAGAAGACCTGCAAAAATTTGAAAAATTAGAAAATGCTATCAAAAAATTTTCTGATATTTTAAAACTGAAAGAAGCTAAAATAAATGGATCATTATTATATAGAATATTTTGTAAAAACCTAAATTATACTTGGCCATTTATTAATGTTTTTATTTATGAATATTCAAATGATTCTAAATTAAATATCTTGTCAAAAAAAACGGTTATAAATAATGTAAGTGATAAAACAAAAAAAGTAAAGATCAAATCAAACAATAATAATTTAACTTATCATACGAGAATTTTTAATGATAGCGATAAAATATTAGATAAATTATATCCAAAATGGAAGGAAATTTGTTTTTCTCCAGAATTCAACAATCGGAAAAATTATAAAAATAATTATATATATATGTTTAATTGTGAAAATATTATTCCGGGTTATAAACTAGTTGATACAAAAAATGAAAATTACGAAAAAATTAATAAATTTTATAAAAAAATAGATGTATATTTTTTCAGAAACGTTATTATGATTATGTTTTTAATATTTTTATGTATCTCTCTAGTTATAATATTTATATATTTGTTGAAAATTTAAAATTGATTTTTTATATTTTAAAGTAATTAGAAATTCAAATGTTAATTTCTAATTTATCAATTTGGGTTGTTATTACCTTCATTTTTCAAATTGCAGTCAATGCTTATTTTGGAAGTTCAATTGGTGAAGTATCAAAAAATAATCCGACATATCTGACTCCAGATGGTATTACCTTTATAATTTGGACTTTTATTTATTTATTTCAGCTTTTATTAGTCTATTATCAATATAATAATCCAATAAAATTAATCGAGAATGCACGAGTACCATTAATCGTTGCGTTTATTTCTAATGGAATTTGGTGCGTTTTTTGGTATTATAATTATTGGTGGGTGCAATTTGCAGATATCTTAATTTACCTACTTTCTTTAATTGTTCTTTATAATATTATTGTTCAACGTTATACTTTTAATTGGTATGTTGTTTTTTCTCATTTTGCTATTTCTGCAAATTTGCCATGGTGTTTGTTTGCTTCAGTTATATCTTTAACAGTTGCTTTACAGAATAATGGTTATATGCCAACTGAAACATGGGCTATTACTTGGATTATTTTACTAACAGTAATTACTAATATCTTAGTAATTTCAAAGTTTGATTTTATTTTTGGAATAGTTACTACTTGGGCATTGAGCGGAATTTATAGAAACCAAAATGAAGAAAATACTTCATTACCACTAACTTTTATTTCAGAAAATATTTCTTTAACATCTTTAATTTGTTTAACTATTACAGTTTGTATGACATTTTTATTTTTAATTTTTTTGTTATTCTTAAAATACATCTTAAAATATAATTAAATATTAAATTGAAATATATTTTTTAACCAACTTAAAAAATATAATTACTTATTAACAATGCTTACTAAAATTTGTCGTAATAGATTTTTTACAGGTAAAGAATTAAAACTTTATTCAGATAATGAATATTATATAGTAATTGATAGAGAGAAATTAAATAATAAATATTACTTTAATGAATTTAAAAATACTGATCGTTTTATTGAAGATATGAAATCTTTTGATTCTGAAAAAGAAGTAGTTGCCAAAATGATTTTAGAAGATGATAAAAAATATTTTATTGAAGAATATGAAGATTTATCGACTTTTAGTAATAGTACAGATTTTATTGTAATGAATAGTATAAATAATGAAAATAAAGATAAATTTATTAAAAGTTTGAAAACAAGAGTTACTATTCCAGAATGTTAATTGATTAATTATAATTTTACAAAATTATAATTAATTAAAAAATTTACAATTTATTAACATATTCAACTAAAACATCTCCGTGACATTTTTCTGGAAAACACCAACATCCAAGATTTTTACCTTTTAATTTTTTTAACTCATTAACAAAATTTTGATCTTTCATTTTTTCTAAAATATATGTTCGATATTTTTCAATAACAATATCACGTGTATTTATTTCATCTAACTTATAAGGATTAGCAAAAATTGAATCTTCTTTTGGAAATCTTAGTTTATCTATAAAGACAACACCTTTTCTACCAATATAAATATTATTTGTATCTTCCATCCATTCTTTAAGATTTTCATATTTTGGACGAATATATTTAACTTTAACATTTACAACTTGAGTAATTTGATCTTTTTCTTTTTCCATAATAATAAAAAATAATTTAACAAATATAAATTATTTTTCAATTTTTATTTAACTTAAAATATTTTTATATTATAAAGATGAGTCAACAATATGTTTGTAAACTAAACGAGTTAAATAAAATTTTATCTCAAGTCAAAGGAGGAGCGACAGTTTTATTAGATGATGGAGTTTATAAAAATATTTCTATTACGATTAGTAATAAGGCTACTATTGGCAATAGACTTTTTATTAAAGCCAAAAATCCTGGGAAAGTTATAATTAGTGGAAAATCTCAAATTAACATAATTGGTGAATATATAACTTTGGCAAATTTAGTTTTTAAAGATGGAGGACAGAAGAGTTCGATACAATTAAAAGGACGTGGAAATCGATTAACAGGATGTGATATTTCTTTTAATGCTAGTGATGGTCCAGTTCTGATGATTGGAATGAAAAATAATAGAATAGATCACTGCAATTTTCACGATTTTAATAAAAATGAACGTTGGATTCAAAAAGATTCAGGATCTAAATCTGCAGATTATATTTTATTTGATCATAATATTGTTAGAAATCGTCCAAAAGGTGCGGAATCTAATGGATATGAGACAATTCAATTACGTAACGATGATAACCAAATTGCCTCAAAAAGCATAATTATGAATAATTTCTTTGAAAAATGTGATGGAGAATTAGAAATGATTAGTCTTAAATCAAGCGAAAATATAATTTATAAAAATACTATACAAAATGTAGCAGCAACTATAACATTAAGACATGGTAGAGGTTCTATTATAGCATGTAATAAGTTTTTACAAAATAAAGTAAAAAATTCTGGTGGTTTGCGTATTACTGGCGCAGATCAATTAATTTATCAAAATTTATTCAAAGAAGTAGATACGGTTGCTATGAGTATAATAAATGGTGCCAATTCAACACCAAGTTATCAACAAGTAAAGAATTTACGTATAATTAAAAATATTTTAATCAATAACGATTGTGATATTGAATTAGGAAATCCATCAAAAGGAAAATTAGTTCCTACCGGAGTTGAAATTAGAGAAAATATTATCTATAAAACAAATAATCAACCGATATTTGGAAAAAGTTCAACTTGTAAAGATGTTACTTTCTTAAATAACCAATATTATGGTACAAATTTTGGTAAAAATCCAAATAATTCTGGAAAATTACAAAAACCATCTGAATTTGATTTAAAAAATATTAACGAAAATGAAAATCTATATGGTAATAATGATAAAGTTGGTATAGATTGGACAGTTGATCCGGAAGATACAGAAATAGTAATTGAATTAGATAAATATTATGATAGAATAAAAGAAAAAATTTTATTAGAAGCAAATAAATAAAATAAATAATATAATTAAATTAATTAAATTAATTATATTAAATGAGTGAAGCATTAATTAAAGATCTTAAAAGTTGCATAGATGATCTTCAAAATGATAAAGGAGACGTAAAAAAAGAAAATTTGTGGAAAATTTTAGAAGCATTAAGTAAATATATTAAAAATTGCATAGATGATGTTCAAAATGATAAAGGAGACGTAGAAAAAAATTATGAAGATTTGCGGAAAATTTTAGAAGAATTTTATGAAAATCGAAAGATGTTTAGACAAAATAAATTTTTATCATATTCTATACCTAATATGAAATTAATTTGTCATATTGTAAAATTTTTAGAAGAAAATAATTGTAAACAAGTTATAGAAATTGGTTCTGGTACTGGATTATGGGCTTCTTTAATTCAAATTATATGTAAAAGAAGAGAAAATAATATCATATTTATTCCTACAGAAGATAAAATTATTTCTAGAAGTTATCGTTATGAAGTAGTAGAATATACAAAAATAGAAGATATAAGTGCAGATGAAGCAATTAAAAATTATAAAAATAGTGATTGTCTTTTTTTATGTTGGCCACCATCACAATATATGGTTGATGAAGATGAAGTACAATATAGTGCTGGGAAAATGTTAGTAGAATTTAAGGGAAATTATTTAATTTATATTGGTGAGAATAAAAAAGATACAGAAGATAAAGGAGATCTTCCAATTACAGGTGACTTCTTATTCCACGATGAATTAGAAGAAAATTGGATTGAGATTGAAGAAAAATGTATTAAAATGTTTATTACAGGAAAAAGCGATTTTCATAATATTTATGAAAATATGCAATTTTTTTATAGAAAACTTGATATCATTTATGACGAAGTGACTGGTAAGGAAAAACCTATGTACGTTCTTGAAGATAAAATTAGAGATACACTATTTGAAGATATTAAGAAAGGAAAATTTATAAGTGATATTCATACAGAAATTAATAAAGAAAAATATCTTTATAATTATTTAAGATGAAGTATATATCAAGGGTCATGTATACGGTACTTAAAAAATTTTGTTATTTTGATATTTTATATTATGATTATAATTTTTTACTACATTACTATCTAAAGAACCTAGTATAACATGTAAAATTATAAGTAGTATTTATAAAAAAGATGATAAAAAATTCTATTTTCATAAAAATTTTATGATTTTTAAAATAATTTTAAATATTTTTTTAGAAATAATTTTCCGGAAAAAAAAGTCTACACACAAAACTTTTGTGTGTAGAGAAATTTTTTTAAAAATATTTTATAAAACTGTGAAACAAATTGTAAGTGTAGTTTAAAAACAAAAAATAAATTTGAACTGAAATTCAAGATATATATAAAATAAAAGTTTAAACTGTATATCAGTTTGATTTCATAATTTTATATTAAAATATTTTTAAACCACTATCAGTTTAAAAATATTTTAATATATTTTTAATTTTTTGTGATTTGTATCCGATTTAGCAAAATTTTGTGCAAGATGATTAATTTCACGCAAAATTATAAAATCTTATTTAAAAACAGGGTAAATTATATTAAGACCGGTCCTTGTGAAAAACCCGGCTTTTATTTTTGATTTTTGGCCATGAAGGCACAAGGTGAATTTCTGTTTAAATTCAAAAATTAATAATTTTAAATCTCAAAATGATCTAAAATTTAAGGTTAATTTTGAAAGCGCGGTATTGAGAAGGGTGGGTTTTTCACCGGGCAGGGTCTTAAATGAATAAACGTAATGAAATTACAAAAATAGAATGTGAATTTTGTCAAAAAGAATATAAAACTATATCTTCTTTAAATCATCATATGAAAACCGCACAATTTTGTTTAAAAATTCAGAATAAAGAAATCATAATTAAAGAATATAAATGTGAATTTTGTAATTATATATTTAAAAATAAGAGAAATTTACAGACACATATTACTATATGTAAACATAAAAGTATTTTTGAGAGAGAAAATAAAATTAAAGAAAAACACGAACAAGAAATTCGTTTAATTAAAGAAAAATACGAACAAGAAATTAATGATCAAAAGATTTATATTGCTAGTTTAGAAGCAAAAATTGAAATATATGAAAAAGATCAGAATGTTATTTCTGACATTGCTAAACAAACTAAAATTACAAATACAAGTAATATTATTAATAATCTTGCTGTCTATGATATTGATAAAATTACCGAAAATTTTTCAAATAAATTAGAATATATGACCAAAGAAGATATTATGAATGGACAAAAAGGTATTGCTAATATGTTAGCACCTTGTTTATATGATCAGAATGGTAATAAAATGATTACATGTAGTGATAAA
>JACCDO010847313.1_pt1 | contig 11243 bp, 9 predicted proteins | sample 7446101 | NCBI WGS metagenome assembly JACCDO01 (sample SAMN15323440, study PRJNA562643) | freshwater metagenome | isolation source: river surface water | place: USA:Blue River Watershed | collected 2017-08-16
AAAAACTAAACAAACCGCTATAGTTCAGTGGATAGAACAAAACACTCCTAAGGTTAAGACGGAGGTTCGATTCCTCCTGGCGGTACCATGCGTGATTAGCTCAGTTGGTAGAGCGCCAATTTGACTCGTTGGATGTCAGCAGTTCGAATCTGTTATCACGCACCACGGGCTCGTAGCTCATTTGGGAGAGCGTTGCAATGGCATTGCAAAGGTAGCCGGTTCGATCCCGGCCGGGTCCACCAATAAATACAAGCATGAAAGAGCTGCTAAAAAGTCTACCACAACTGCTGGCTGCCATGCCAGAATTGATCAAGTACCTCAAGTACATTCCTGTCTTGATGATCTTGGCTGGCATAGGGTTTGGCGCCATGTATTTTGTGGAAAATCGCAAAGATCCCTACAAGTGCGTGAACAATCATGTGTTTGAGCAACTGCGCATTGATTCGGATGTGTATGTGTTCAAAGGCGGAACCTGTATAGATGCAAATGATCTAAAAACAGTTGACAGCAAACAATAAACTCAATACAATACACACATGCAGATTGAAACCACCAACAGTGTGCTAGGCTGGTACTACGGTAATCGATTGCTGATTGAAAATCGTAAAGAATATCAGTATGAAACTGGCAACAATGTCACAGTGATTGAAAGACGCATGATCAATGTACAGCTTTACAATGAACAAGGTGTGGTACCTGCCACATTCAAAGGAACACATCTTGATCTAATGGTTTAACGGAGATATGGCTGAGAGGCTGAAGGCAGCGGTTTGCTAAACCGTCGATCATCTTAAAAGTGGTCCGTTGGTTCGAATCCAACTATCTCCGCCAATTTACTTGGCAAACAATAGTAAGCCAATTTCACATGCAACGGTGGCAGAGAGGCCCAATGCAAGGGACTGCAAATCCCTAAAACCGTCAGTTCGAATCTGACCCGTTGCTCCAATAACAATTCCGGTGTAGTATAATGGCAGTGCGGCGGTCTCCAAAACCGCTAGTGGGGGTTCGATTCCCTCCACCGGAGCCATCTTCTGCCCCTGTGGACAAATTGGTAAAGTCGACTCTCTCAAAAGGAGTAGTTCTGTCAGTTCGAATCTGACCAGGGGTACCATTAATTTAGGAGGCTGCCATGGCCGCATTAGTTGTTACTGCGATCCTGGTAGTGCTCTATCAGGTGTTGAAAAAATTTTAGCTGATGTAGCTCTAGCGGTAGAGCGCATCCTTGGTAAGGATGAGGTCGTGGGTTCGAATCCCGCCATCAGCACCAAAGGAGTTGATAATGAAAACATTTGACGAATTAGTAGGCCATAGAATAAATGGCATGTTTCTGGCCAACGACGGCTGGACTTTGATATTTCGTACCACTCAAGGCAAATGGTTGCGTTGGGACACACAAAATGATTGTTGTAATGATGTTTGGTTCAATCATATCACAGGAGTTGACTGTGTGGGCGAAGGCAATGTGTTTGATCTCATCCGTGGCGCATTGGTGCTAGAAACTCAAGACAAAGGTTGGAACGACAACCGTGACGCAGACGAGCATGGCTACGAAGTTATCCAGGATGGGTTTTGGACTATTCAAACTGATCGTGGCTATATCGACATAGAAGTTCGCAACAGCCATAATGGTTACTATGGCGGCACAGTGAAACACGTAGAAGAAACTGAACTAGAAAAGCTGGACCTGAAAGAAATAACTTGCGATTTTTAGTTGACGCAGAGCAGGGCTTTGCTATATAATGTAACAATGAAAAAAGTATTCGTTAACGGTACCTTTGATGTGCTACATCCCGGGCATGTACAGTTGTTAGAATATGCTCGTAATCTGGGCGATCATTTGTGCGTGGCCATTGACAGCGATCGTCGTGTACAAGAACTCAAGGGCGCCAATCGGCCGTTCTTCAATCAACATGACCGACAGTTTATGCTAGACAGCCTGACATTTGTTGACTGCACAGCAGTATTCGACAGCGACGAGGAGCTACGAGATATCATTCGCGAATACAATCCAAGTCTAATGGTCAAGGGCAGTGATTATTTAGGACGTCCTATTGTGGGCGAAGAACTTGTTCCTTGCATTGAATTTTTTGAAAGAATCCATGAGTACTCTAGTACAAAGGCAATTCAACATCTTGCTTCTGGGCGATAGTTGTCTTGATGTATATCAATATGGGCATGTGGATCGTATCAGTCCTGAAGCTCCTGTTCCTGTGTTTGTGCCCACTAGAGAGGAACAGCGTCCTGGCATGGCAGCCAATGTGCAAGAGAATCTCAAAGCACTTGGATTAGAAACAAATTTTATTACTGGACAGCAAAGCACCAAGACCAGACTGATAGACACACGTAGCAAGCAACAAATAGTTCGCATAGACAATGACATACACAACACTCCCTTGGAGTTTGTAACTGAAATTCCCAAGGTTTATCATGCCATTGTGATCAGTGACTACAACAAGGGTTTGATAACCTATGAATTAATCAAAGAACTGCGAGCTGAATTTCCTGGTCCTATTTTTATTGATACTAAAAAACAAGACTTGCAGCAGTTGGAAGGTTGCATTGTTAAAATTAACGAAGTTGAATACAAAGCAAGACACAGTGAATGCACAGAGCTAATTGTTACACTAGGCAAACAAGGTGCATTGTATAAGAACAAAATTTATCCAGCGCCAGAAATAGAAGTAGTTGATGTGTGTGGTGCAGGCGATACTTTTTTGGCAGCACTGGCCTATAACTATCTATGTACTGATGGCAACATGGAAAGTGCAATTCAGTTTGCGATTTGCGCAAGTGCTGTTACTGTGCAACACACTGGTGTTTATGCGCCGAGATTGGAAGAAATAATATGAGACTTGAAGGTTTTGTAGAAAAAGGTTGGGGCCATGAACAAATATGGGCCACAAATGACAAGTATTGTGGCAAGCTGATGAAGTTTAACACAGGTGCCCGGTTCAGCATGCACTTCCATCAGTTCAAAGAAGAAACTTGGTATGTACTGGACGGTTTGTTTTTTGTTAAATGGATCGACACAAAAACAGCTGAGGAACACACACAATATCTCAAACCTGGAGATGTGTGGCACAACGAGCCATGCAAACCGCATCAGCTGATTTGTCAAGAAGCTGGTACCATCATCGAAGTCAGTACACCTGACAGTGTAGAAGACAACTACAGAGTTGCCAAAGGCGACAGTCAAAAATAAAATCTTGGAAGTGTGGCAGAGTCCGGTTTATTGCACCTGTCTTGAAAACAGACGTGTCGAAAGGCACCGTGAGTTCGAATCTCACCGCTTCCGCCAAACACAGTAGGATGCGAGAGTTGGTCTAATCGGCCTCCTTGGAAAGGAGTGCGTCCTACCAGGGCACCAGGGTTCGAATCCCTGTCCTACTGCCAAAGCCCAGGTGGTGAAATTGGTAAACACACTAGTTTGAGGGACTAGGCGTTGCAGGTTCGAGTCCTGTCTTGGGCACCAAATTATAAATACGCATATAACTCAACCAGGAAGTATCATGATCATCCCATCCAATTCTGAAAAATTTGACACAGCATGGCTAGACCTCATTGCCCATGACCCTGTGCATCCCACAGTAGACAAACAAACACGAGCACAAGGCACTCGCACAGTGCTCATGTATGACGAAGGCAACGAACACCAGTGCATGATTTGTACCAAGATCAGCACAGACCTTGTGCGCAGCATGAAAGATATCTTTAGCGATGGTGTAGAAGGTGGTGTCACAGCCATGTTCTACACCATTTTTCGTTTGCCCGATGCCATCATGGGTGTTGGACAACGAGCCCTGGCAGAAGCTGTGAAGTATTTCAGCGAGCAAGGTGTGCAAAATTTCTACACACTGAGTCCAGTGCCCAGCTTGAGCAAGCACTTTGTGGACCCGCCCAACGAGCAAGAAATACGCAAATTTATCGAAAGTCGCAAGGATCCAGTGGCTCGTTTTCACTTGGGCAACGGTGCCACCCTGCACAGCATCAATTTTGACGCTGATGCCAGCGACATTCGCCAGCAAGAAAGCTGGGGTATTATGGTCAACTACAAGTATACCATTTAACCATAAATACAGGATACAGATGGCAAAAGTATCCTATGCAAACAATTGAAGTCTTTTCCTACAAAAATATACTGGAAATCCAGGTCATAGATCCAGCCATCTTCTCTACGAGGAACAGGATCGTGTACAGCAGAACAATAAAAATCTACCAGGGCATTGACAACCCTATCCACATTGTGGCCAAAAATCAGGATCAAAAACCCGTTGATCTAACTGGCTACGATGTGCAAGTTGACATACAGGATCCTGAAAGCCAAGTTACTGTGGATGCATTCACGGTAAATTTTATAACACAGAACAAAGGACTCGGAGTTGTGACCATTCCGGCCAGCGTGGTCAACGGGCTGGAACGCCGCCATTATGAACTCACAGCCAAGCTGATCAATACTTCATCAGCTGATGAAACTCCGCTATACATCGACGACAACTACAGCCTGCGCTTGCCTTTGCAAGTACTCAGCGGATTTTATTCAAACACACCCATTGGCACCACTACCATTGATGGTGTTATTGACGCAGGATTACTAGGATGACCACAGCTAATATCAAAATTACCAAGGTACTGTTGGGCCGCGGTAACACAGCAATCAGCAGCAATTATACCGGTGTCATGGGCGAAGTTACCATGGACACCACGCTCAAGAGCCTGCGTGTGCATGACGGGGTAACAGTAGGCGGTACCAGGCTGGCTACCTACAGCGAACTGGCCAATGTGTCAGTGGGCAATGTAGACTTATCTGGATATGCAACCACAGCACAGATTACCGCAGCCAATGCTAATGCAGCCGTTCAAGCCGCAGCCATCAATTCAATTAATGCTAATGTTCTTGCTGCCAATGCAGCCATCACAGCATTACAAAGTAATGCTGCTGTGCAAGCCACAATACTAGACACTCTCACAAGCAATGCAGCCACACAGGCAATCACACTAAACACCCTGACCAGCAATGCTGGTGTGCAGGCAGATTCTTTAACTGCTCTGTTGGCCAATGCAGCCGCACAACAAAACAGTTTGACAGATCTGTTGGCCAATGCTGTGACTCAGGCGCAACAGATTGCCAATGCTGGCACCAGTTATGGCAATGCCAATGAGAAAAGTTATTTGGCTGCATTTGAAGGCAACATATTACCTGCGGCCAATGTGACCTACAGCCTTGGCAGCGAACAGTTCCAATGGAAAGATCTTTGGGTTAGCAATAATACCATTTATATCAGCGGTATTCCTGTCAGCATCAGTGCCAATGGTTCGCTGTTGGTAAACGGTGCACCTGTGAGTGGCGGCGTAAGCACCTATGATGATACCAATGTGGCTGCTTACTTGGCTGGTAATGTGACTGTTGGTAATTTAACCACCAGCGGATTCCTGACCACAGATTTAGAAATCACAGACAACACAATTGGTCTTAGACCAGGCGCTGCCAACGACGAAATCAATATCAGCCCTAGTCCAGAAGGATGGGCCTATTTACAACTGCCCAATGACGCGACCGCTGCTCAATTTGACACACGCCTGCACAACGATGCAGGCAATGTGGAAATCAGCACAGGTGACTTTGCCACTGGCAATACTGCCTACAACTGGTTGTTTGGCAACGACGGTCGTTTGCTCTTGCCCAATGGCGGTGTGATCAACAGCAGTGACAACAATATAGATCTAACCAGCGATAACAATATCAGCCTTGAAGCCAATACAGCGGTTAATATCTACACTGATACCAATGGAGCAGGACATCAATGGACTTTTGGCACTAACGGCATTTTGACAGCACCGGGCAATATCACAGCCGGCAATCTGGTACCAAACAACACAAATGTGAGAAGTTTGGGCAGTACAGGCCAGGTGTGGAAAAAACTGCATCTTGGCACTCAGGGAATTGCTCTTGGCAATGTATCACTGTCAGAATTTGGATCCGACAACTTGTTGCTGAATGTTGGTGATACTGGTACCACCTCATGGCAATTTGGTTCAGACGGAAACATCAAAGGTCCTCAGACTGCCACGGTGTATGGTAGAAATCCTGGTATAGTTTTCAACTATGCAGGATCAGGATTTGATTTTACCAGCATACTTACGGAAGGAAGTTATGTTGATCCAAACATAACCATTAACACTGGAAATGCAGATACACTGGCTAGTTACAAGTGGATTTTTGGCTCCAACGGAGTTTTATCTGCACCGGATGCAGTTGAAACTGCGGGCAATATTTCTGCTGGATATTTCATTGGAGATGGCAGTCAGCTTACCAATTTGTCAATTGCCACCTATGGCAATGCGCAGGTGGCAGAATATCTTGCCAACTTTGATGGCACCATTAACTTCACTGCCAGTCCTGCGATCATAAACACAGGCGAAATCACAGCGGCCAATATCAGCTCTACCAATGGCTATTTTTACGGCAATGGAACAAGTATTCTTGCTGCCGGCTTGGCGTATCAAACCTATGCCAATGCCAATGCTGCTGCGCAGGCCACAGCCATTGATGCTAAGGCGCCTGCTGCATCACCAACATTCTCGGGCAATGTGGTAGCACAGGGCAATATAACAGTAAACAACAACCTTGCGGTGCTGGGCAACTTGAGTGTGCAAGGAACCACAACCACAGTTAACTCAACCACACTCACACTCACAGACAAGTTTATCACGGTGGCCAATGGTTCAACCACCAACAACGAAGCCAATGGTGCTGGACTGTATGTGCCAGGTAGTGCTGCTAACATCTTGTATACCAGCATAGATGATGCCTGGACACTGAACAAAACCATCAGTGGCACAGGCAACATCAAGGCCGCAGGATGGGTATTGGGCACAACATTTGCCTACGCCAATGGTGTAAACATCCTGTCAGACCTGTACAGTAACGCAGCCACTCAGGCCACGGCCATTGACACTCTTACTGCCAATGCTGCTGCGCAGGCCACAAGTATCAACACCCTGGATGCCAATGCTGCTGCACAAGCTGGTAGCATTGCTGCACTCACTGCCAATGCAGCCACTCAGGCCGCTGCCATTGACAGTCTAAATGCCAATGTAGGTGCGTATCAAACCTATGCCAATGCTAACTCTACAACACAAGCAACCAGCATTAACACAATCACGGCCAATCTTGGTGCTTATCAAATCTTTGCCAACGCCAATGCTGCTGCACTAGCCACCAGTATCACCACACTCACCGCCAATGCGGCCACACAACAAACCAGTATCAACTCAATCTCAGCTAATCTAGGTGCATATCAGGCCTATGCCAATGCTACCTTTAGTGTGAGCAGTTATGGCAACGCCAATGTGGCTTCTTATCTGCCTACTCACACAGGCAATGTGGGTGCTCAGTTTGTAACTGCCACCGGCAATGTTACTGCTGTAAACATTGTGACTACAGGTGCATATGGAAACATTACTGGTGCAAACATTATCAGTGCCAATAGCTTTGTGTTTGGTGCCAATGGTGTAAACATTCTCACAGCAGTCAGTGGTGTGGATGCAGAATTGCGAGCCAATGTGGGTGCGTTCCAGACCTACGCCAATGCCACATTTGGTGCAGGTTCTTATGCCAATGCCAATGTGCAGAGTTATCTAGCTGCTTTTGATGGCAACATACTGCCAAGTGCAAATGTGACCTACAGTCTTGGTAGTGAAACACATCAATGGAAGGACCTCTGGGTCAGCAACAATACCATTTACATTGGTGGCACACCTATTAGAGTAGATGGCAGCACACTGTTGGTAAACAATGCTCCTATATCAGGTGCTGCTACCAATCTAATAGAAAACGGTGACAGCAATGTAACCATTGCTGCACCAAATGGCGATATTACTATCAGTGCAAATAATCAAATTTGGACATTTGATACAAATGGTGCATTAACCTTACCAGGTGACTTGGCATTGCCAGGGGGATTTGCAACATTAACAACTACGAATGGTGGGGGTGATACTGAAATTAGTACGCCAGGGAATATTATACTCCATAATTCAACAGGTGAGTGGATATTTGGAGATACCGGAAAATTAACATTCCCCGTCGGATTGACCATTGAGGACTTTGGCGGAACACCGATGGTACAAGCCATAGCAGGCACCAACGCAGTACTGGGCGGAAATAGTGCCACTGGCGGCGGAGGTATCATTATACAGGGCGGTGCTGCCGGAGCCGACGACGGTTCAGATCCCATGACAGGTGCCCAGGGTGGTAGTTTGATCATTGCAGGAGGCACAGGCTCTGGAGATTTCGCCGGAGGAGCGATATCAATATTTGGTGGTGCAGATGCCAATGGTAATTTTGCTCCAGTCATAATAGGCAATGGCCCAGGAGCAATCACTTTTGAGAGTGGTAACATCTCTCTGTCAAACGATAGTGTGATCGGCGAACAGCCAAACCCCAGTGGTTTCCCAGGATCATCAATCCTATTACAACCAGATGGTTACATCAATCCCAACCAAAAGCTGGTGGTATATCCCACTGGTGGTGTGGACTTCAATCACCTGCATTTGACTTCGGGCGATCTGTATGATACTGAACTGTTCTTAGGCAACGATAATCTATATGTCAAGCTGGCCAACACAGGCAATGTGCAAATCCGCGCCGATGACAACGCAGGAAATGTCGCACTATGGACCTTCGTCACAGATGGTAATCTAGCGTTACCCGGCGGCGGTACCATTGATGGATCTGACTACGGCATCAGTCTCATTGCCAGCAACGACGGTGTGGCCACAGCCGGTACCGTAAACATTGAAACTACCAACCCTGCTCTAGCCACATCCTTTAATTGGGAGTTCAACTCCTTGGGTGAACTAGAACTGCCACAGGGTGGTTTGATCAAAGAAGGTGGTGGTCCATTTGGCAGTAGTATCACACTGGAACCAGCCAACATTGCCGACGGTGATCAAACACTGGTAATATATCCTACCGCTGGCGAAGGCAATCACCTGCACCTGACCACAGGCAATCTGTACAACACTGAAATGTACCTGGGCAGCGACGAGCTATATGTAAAATTGACCAACACAGGCGGTATAAACATCCGTGCCAATGACAACCAAGGTAATATTGCTCTGTGGCAATTTGATGCAGGCGGTAATTTGGTTACGCCAGCAGGTCTATCAATTGGAACAATACAAGCACCCATACCCGGCACAGATATCAATCAGGAAGCAGATGAATACTTAACAATCACAAGCAAAGGGTCGTTTGGTGTTACCACAGTGGGTTGGGCGGAAACTCCTTACAGTTACAGCAATGTAGCTATTATTGACTTCAACAGCACTACTGATGGTGCTGTTAAAATCGTCACCGGCAACAACTTTGCAGGGGGCTATAGTTGGCGATTTGATGCCACAGGAAATCTAACTTTACCGGGCAACATTGCCAGCATCAACTATGCAAATGGTGCAAGCATACTAGATGGTATTGGTGCTGGATTGCCCATAACCAACGGTAACAGCAGCATTGATATAGCCACAGTGAGTGGCAATGTCACTGTACAAACACCAGCTCTTACCACTGTGGTGGCCAACAATGAAAATGGCTTTGTTGGTGGTCCTGGAGCACAGACACTCACAGCTCAAACATTGTACAGTCCAGGAGTAGACCTGGTTCAAGTGGGCTGGACTGTAACAGGCAACAATCTAGTAGGCACGACCACTGTAACTGCTGTAACTGAAATATCTCCGGGTGTCTGGGAAGTTACCACTGACACAGCAGAAACCAATCCTTTTTGGTATTCAGATAACTACACATTCACCAGCAATGTGGTGGGAGTTCATACCTGGAGTTTTAGTACTACTGGCGAACTTACAATTGCTGGTAATCTGGCCAGCAATGATGTTGGCGCCATAAACTTTATTGCCAACAGTTCGGGCGATGGCAATGGCTACAGCACCATGCAGTTGATTCCCGATCTCACACTCATGGGCACCGATCAGTATCTGATCATTGATCCCACAACACCTGATCACATACACATTCGTGCAGGTGGCGCACAAGACAACAGCTCAGCTGAGTTGATACTGGGAGGAGAAGCCAGCTATTTCAAAGTAGGCTCAGGTAGTAATCCGACTGTTTACATTGCCACGGACAACAAGCTCTGGACATACGGGTCAGATGGCAGCTTGACCATGCCAACCGGCGGTAATCTGATCTTTGACAGCAGTGCAGTGAGTGTGATTGATGGTGTATCCAGTGTAATCACTGGCAATGTGATTACCACCAATGGAGTGTATTGGGCCAATGGTGCAGCTTACAGTAGTGGCACAGCCTACGGTAACACCGAAGTAGCTGCTTACCTGGTTGCCAACCCGCAGCCGGGAACTTATAGTAATGTCAATGTTGAAGCCTATATTGGCGGTAATATTGGCGCATATCAAACATTTGCTAACGCTAATTCAGCTGCACAAGCTACTAGTATTGATACTATTAATGCTAACTTGGGTTCATATCAAACATTTGCCAATGCCAATGTAAGCAGTATCCAGAATCAGATATTTGCAAGTAATGCCAACATCGGGGCCTTCCAAACCTATGCTAACGCTACCTTTGGTGTCAGCAGTTACGGGAACACACAAGTTGCTGCATATCTAACTGGTAATATTATTGCAGGCAATATAAATGCCACACAATACAACTTTGCCAACGGTGTAAACATTCTAAGCACAGTTGGGGCAGGCAGTTATGGCAATACAGAAGTAGCTGCCTACTTGTTGACATTCCCTAATGTCAACGCAGACACACTGTTGGCCAACAACTTTACTTCGGGTAACGCATTTATTTCTGGCGCTGGCGGCATTGGTTATACTCGTGCTAATGCTGTGAGCCGTATTGGCAATGTTTACAGTAACTATGGTAACTTCTTGAACTTGACCAGCGGCAATGTGTTCTTGTTTGGTGCAGGTGGTATAGGATACACAGCAGCCAATGCCGTGAGCCGGATAGGTAATGTGTACAGCACCTATGGCAACTTCACAAATTTCAGCACAGGCAATGCTGTTATAACCGGTGGCTATATCAGTGCATTGACCAATGCCACAGTGACCTCAGCTACATTGACCTCAGCTACATTGACCACAGCCGTAGCAACTAATTTTAGTACAGGTAACGCTGTTATCAGTGGTGGATACGCTACAGGTTTAGCCAATGTTACAGTGTCAGGTAATGTAACTGCGGGCAACATATTAGGTAC
>JACCDO010273236.1_pt1 | contig 11242 bp, 8 predicted proteins | sample 7446101 | NCBI WGS metagenome assembly JACCDO01 (sample SAMN15323440, study PRJNA562643) | freshwater metagenome | isolation source: river surface water | place: USA:Blue River Watershed | collected 2017-08-16
GCAAAAAATTATGTAAATATTGATTATAATTATAATCAATTTTATAATGATAATAATATTTTTGATAAAATAAAAACCGGTTGGGAAAGCAAAATAGATATAGCAAAAACTGAATTAAATCAACTAAATGCGAAAGATAATGATACTGTAGTCGATAAGGCGATATTTGATAAATTATCAGATAAAAAGACGAAACACGATGAAACAACATATGTTCATAGCATTGTTGATGCTTTAATTTTGCATTGTAATAATCTTAAATCTGATTTAATGTATGTGCCAATTGTTGAATTTACATGTAAATCAAAAAATCCGGATGATAGAACAACATATAAAGAATTTTTTGAAAATGTATTTAAATATTATGGAAAACAACGTATGTTTATTAAAAAAGAAGATACAAAACACAATATTCATTTATCGATAACAAGCGATAATACTCCAACAGACAACAATATTATTCAAGATGCAGATAAACTTGGAAAAACAATGCAAGATATGAATATGGATTTTCTGTCGATTGCCTTAGTAAACAAACGTAAATCATTATATGAAAGATGGGATACATTATTAAATAATAATCAAATAACAAATGATACATTTATTGATGATATGTTTACGACATATAAAACTGATACTGGAGTCATAATTGACAATGCAAAAGACGAGGTTAAACAAATAAAAACAGTTGCAAAAATGTTGGATCCATTGCCTTCTGGGCAATTTGAAATAGAACCTATTAATGGTATAAAAATGATAAAACAAGATTTTTTAAATGCAGATGCAGATAAAATGATATTAAATGATGCTCTTCGAATATGCACTATTTATGGTATAAATCAATTGTTAAACGTATGGATACCCGACAAAATGTGTATAACTAACTATGAATATGAACCTGAAAGGGATGAACATGAAGGGGAAACTTCAATTATTAAAGGAATTAAATTTATTGCAAATGATAATACTGATTTTATTTGGTATTATAGAATTTGCACAGTAAATATAATATGTGGTGCACTAATAAATGTGTATAAAAACTATGAAACAATTTCTGATCAAAATAAAAGTAATTTATCAACCCAACTAACAAGTTTATTTGATATAAATACACCGTTTGCAAATGATTTAAAATATGCTGATTTAAAAAACAAATGGGAACAAATATATAAAATAACTGAATTTATTATAAAAAAATCAAATATGCAAAATGATTTAAAAATAGAAAATGTATTAATGATCATCGCATATTTAAAATCGTGTGGTGATGAATATCAACGTTTAACTTGTGAAGCAATGAATTATTTATTAAATGGCGACAAAGACTATTTTACTGGTTATGTTCCAGATGATATAATTAATAAAATTATGTTAAATGAAACTAATAATAATGATAGTAGTAATAATAATGAAGGTGCCAATAACCAAAATAAAATAAATGAGTTAACAAAAATTGTTAGTTCAACTGTATTTTTATTAACACAGGATAGAATATTGATAGGTGAATCAATAGAAAAAAATACGCCATTATTTACAAATTTAAAAGCACCGCATAATGAATTTTATGATGACATAACAGTTGCTGAAGCATTTTATAAAGCTAATACGGAAGCAGATCAAGGTGCTACAGGTGCTACAGGTGCTACAGGTGCTACAGGTGCTACAGGTGCTACAGGTGCTTCTTGTGCTACAGGTGATTCTACTTGTGCTACAGGTGTAGATCAAGGTGCTATGGATGTTATTGACAATCAACAACTAGAAGAACTACAACCAAAAGAAAAAGAAAAAGAAAAAGAAAGTAATATAACAAAAAGAGGTGTTGGAATTATGTCAAATAGACGTGAAGTATTAAGCACACCATTAAAAATAGACTATATAGAAATTAAAGCAAAGAATAATAATATAATTATGGAATTATTTGCAAAAGTTGTATTAAAAACTAATCCTAGTTATTATTTTCCTGTGGAACCAACAGAAACAAGAACAGTGCTTGATATAGTTCAAGATGCGGTAAACTTTTATGTGCAATTACAGACAAATCTTAATGTATCAAAAAAATTAAATAGAGCCAAAGCACTAAAAGTTAATGAAGACATATTAACATCGATTACAAAGGAATTAATAAGTAGCCAAGGGACTTTATATGAAGAAACAAATGAAGAACCAGATAAAAATTTAGATAAAAAATTGGAAAATATAAATAATGATAATATAAATATTCAAAACACTTATCGTCAAACAGAACAAGATGATTTAACCCAATTGTCTCAACCAAGTTCTCAAGGTGAAAATGATAATGAAACTCAATATTTAAATGATGTAACTGATGATCCGCAAGAAGAAATTAATGTACAAAAATATATAATTGCAAACATAACTAGGTTGTTAGTTGCATTAGAATATTATAGTTCAAATATACTTGTGCCTATAGATATTCGGCAATTTTATAATAATTGTATAAGCACTGAAATATATAAAGCATTGTCTTCTACAATTGATTCTAATACTTTACGATTTATTACAATGAAAAATAGTTGTAGAATTCCAAATAATGTAGAAAGATTAGATGAACTTTTAAATAAGATGTTAGACGAGCCTGAAATAGTTGATAAATTACTGGAATCATACGAAAAAGCAAATGACATGTTTATTAATAAATTAAGTGCATATATAGAAGTTATTAGAGAATTTAAGTATTTAGAAAATACGGAAAATATTAATGAAAATTTTAAAGCAAATATTGATGATTTAATGACTTGTTATTTAAATTCTATATTTGGTGATTACTTAAAACAACATGTTATAGATAAGTATAATTATTATATTGCATATATTAAAGCATCCAAAGAATTGTATAGAGAAACAGTTGTATCTAATATTGCACGTAAAATTGAAGAAGAGGCAAAAAGAATTGAATACTTACATACGGAAGAACCGATTAAACCAAATAAACAATCAGTGCAACTAAATAGTTCAACAGAACCAATAACAGTTGAAGATATTTCTAAAAAATTGCAAATAGAAATAGAAACAAGGTTAAAAGAGAAAGATGTTTTAACTGCAGAACTAACAAAAAATACAACAATTTTTGAGGCATTAAAAGAAAAAATAAGTTCTTTAAAAAGTAAAGCAAAAGCTGAATTAAAGGCACAAGAAAAAACTTTAAAAGAAACAATTAAAACAATTAATAAACAATTAAAGCCGCTAACGACCATAATTGAACGTTTAACAGTAAAAAAGCAAAAGGCAGAAATAAAAGAAGTGCAACGCACAAAAGTTTTTGGTTATGAGACGTTCAAAAATGCACTAAATTATTTAACCGGTAAAGGTAAAACTGGTGCACAACAAGGTGGAAATAATAGATATACAAGAAAACAAAAAAGAAAACATTACTTTACTAAAAGAAACAAACTAACAAATTACAAAAAACATACTAAATATATGAAGAAAAAAATATTTAGAAAAACACGCATACTTAAATAAACAATTTTAGATTTTAAATAATTATATTTGCCCTTAACAAATATAATTATATTATTTATCAATTTGTTAGTTTATTGACTATCCAAGAACTTCATAGTTGCATTTAAAGATGCCTTTGCAGAACTTAATGAATTTAAAGCATTAATAGATTCTAAACTTGATTTTATGTCACCATCTGTTTTCATATTTAATGCTTGTTTTAACATTAAGAAACTAACATAATCATCTAAATTAATTATGGCATTTTCATAATCTTTACGATATTTTGAAATCAATAATTCATCTTGTAATTTAACCGCTTGGGCTTTAACTGCTGCTGCATAACTGGATGATGTGCCTGCTTCTCCAGATGTAGCACTAGTTGTAGCACCAGTAGCATCAGTTTGAGTAGTTAATCCTTCAACAACACGAACTTGTAATTGAAACATTTTAATAATCATGTAAATAATAAATCCAGCAACAATAATTATGCCAATTAACTTAAATATTTCGTCGTTCATTATAATTAATTGATATAATTATTTAGATGCAACATTCGCTAAAATAATAAATTTTTAAATCTTTATCTCTTTTTTTTTGAATAAATTCAATAACATCTCCTTTATCTTCATTATCTGTATATTCTAATTCATCTATAAAACCTCGTCTGTAAACATTTATTGCATTTGCGGTTGCTATATGTTTTTGATATAAATTATATATTTCAGTTAAAAATTCATTCTTTTTTGTTAAATCGGATTCATTTGATTTTACAAATTTAAATATATCTGTGCTTAATTTATAAAAATTTTTATGTGATTCTAATTCCTGATCAACTCTATCTTTTAATTGCCATAATAATTCTATACTTGTTAGTATACCACAAAATAATGATACTAATGCATTTAATAATGAAATTGTTTTTTGATCTAAATAGTTTTGCATACCTACTGCGAAAAATGAATTTAATCCGCTTAGCACAATAAGAGGAATTCTAAATACACAAAATAACAAATTTTTATAAAAATGATGTTTTCTATTGTGATAAATACTTAAAAATACACAATTTTTTCTAATTCGCAATAAAATACTATCTATATCTGATTTTGTTTTACCGATATTTTTTATGGTATCTTCGCCTAAACATATTAAATTTCTAATATCTGGTTTATTATTTTTTTCAATATCAGAATCTGGATCTTCATCATTTGTTTCTTTCATCTTTTCTTTTACTGTTAGTTCTATTTTCTTTGACATTTACTATTTTCATTTAATTTTATATTTAATATTTTATTTAATATAAAATTATTTATGCCTTAAGATAACTAACAATCGTTGCAATTGTTGTTTTACTTATTTTACGTGACTTTCCTTTTGCATCTATTGTGCAAACATTATTTAAACAATTTTCATTTTCTTGAATCATTTTAATTAAATTTGGCAACGTTTTAAACTCTTGTAATATGGCTAAAGCACTTGCTGAACTAACTCCCGGAATTTGACACAACATTATTTCTCCTATGTTAGTTGCTGTTATATTTTCTTTCTTAACTTTTTTAATTACTCCACAATAATCTTTTTCAGTAACATCTTCTTTAATTTGATCTTCATTTTTCTCTTCACCATTGTCTTGGTTTTCGTTTTGCTTTTGATTGCGATAATATGCTACTTTGTTAGTACTATTATGAATTTTATATGCCATTGTGCAACACATTTGCGCTGTCTCATCTAAAGTTGTGGTTCGCATAACCGAAAATCCCTTATAATAATTTAATGAAAACATTGCCGAATATAATGTTTGTTTATCAAGTCGATCTTTAAACGCATTAAAACGATACATATCTCCTTCAATTAAATAAACTATATTATGATTATGATGTTGAATGCCATTTAATCGATACGATTGTTCTTCATAACGTCCATCTTTAATAGATGCAGCCAAATCAGATAAAGTTTTACGTTCAACAATAATACAATCTTCAGAACCATTATTAATAAGTATATCTCCTAAGGGAAGAGTTTCAGAAATAATATTTATGGATGAAAATTTTGGGTTAGAACTAACAAGTTCTTGACATTTTTTGAGAAGTTCGGATTCACGTGTATCAACTTTAATAAGCATATATAGTAGATATTTATTAACTTATTGTTAAGTTATTTTTATTTAATATATAATTATTTTTTCGGTAAAAATAAAAATGCGTTTATAATGTATAATGGGAAAATTTAGACAACTTCTCGAAAAATCTTCTGAGTTCATTTTAGATAACTTGTTAAATCAATTAGATTCTGAACTTGCTGCTAAATCTACTGAACTTAATTTATCTACCGATAAGGCTGATGTTCCTGCTTTTACTTTGTATTTTAGAGAATGGGTTGGTTCATTTAACTATGCTGATAAGCCATATCATGATGGTCTTGGCGACTCAAGTGCTGTAAATAAAGATAACATTAAAGCATATGTAGATTGTGGTCAATGCAAATTATATTCTGATGCTAAATTAACTTCTGCATTAACCGGAACAATGCATTATGTTGATAAATCATCTTCTATAATGGGTTCAGCAGATACTAACAAGTTTAGAACAAATTTAATGCATTTAGATTATTCATTTATTCTTAATGATATTAATATTAATGGAACCAAAAAAAATGGTTATGTATGCACCGTTGGATTATCAAATCAAAATGATAATGATGGTTATTATAATGTAGGTGATAAAGTAAAACTCACAGTAGTTGGTGCAACTGGTGATTTTGAAGGTGTTACTGGTAAAGTTATATTAACTAATACCGGTTTAAATGCAAAAGGTGAAAGTGCTGGTTCAAATGCTAAAGTTGGTGTGTATGTTTATAAATTAGATTTCTATATTTAAATTAAATATATTAGAATAAATAGTATTTAAACATAAAATAATTAATAAATATGTAAGTAAATAATTGCTTAAATATTTATAATTATAGTAAATTAGTTGGATTAAATATGTTTTTAACCCATATTTCCACCGTGAGTAGCGTGGTATCCATATTTTTGAGTTTGGACTGTTCTATTTGGTGTGCAAACTAATCCAAATTGAGTATTAGTGGCACCAATCATTGTGGGATTTGATGACATAAACCAACCGATAGATGGTGCGAGGCCGCTTTTTTTCATGCCGCCACAAATATTTGTTCGATTAACGATTGATGCAGCATTACGGGCACGTTTACTACTGTTATACAAAACCATTATATACACTAAACTAACATTTTATTTTTTTACAAAATAAAAAAATAAATAAAATTCCTTAATATTTGTTAAATAATTGTCTTTAAATACTTTTAAAACTAATCTAAATATTTCCAAAGATAACCTCCTGCCGTATTTTGACTACCATATAATACCGCTTTTATAGATGTTATCTTAGTTTCATTTTTTACTTCTACAATTGAATCAAATTCCTTAATTAAATTGTTGTCTAAATCATATTGTTCTATTTTTCTTTTATAAAATTTAATTAAACCTAGATTTGCATTATGTTGATTATTTTCTTTAATTGTGCATCATTCTAAATTACTTACGGCATTGTTAGTTTTACTCTTAAATATATATATATAGCCACTATGATGAGGCTTATAATCATTCATTATAATTCCCTTACAATTTTTAAATCTTCCTAAATTTGAAACATAATAATTATCAACAGTTTTTCCGTTAATAATAATAATATTTTTATAATATATAAAATGGATACACAACCTAGATATCCTGAATGCTCTATATGCTATGAACAGATTAAACCAATTGATAATGTTACCCTCCAATGTGATCATAAATTTCATAAACAATGTTTAGGAAGATGGTCTGGAAATCCCAAAAATCCATCTGATGCCAATAAAACTTGCCCTGTATGTAGAGGACCATTAGAAGTTAAACGCACTCCAGAAATGATTCGTCGTGATACAACTGGTGGCCGTCGAAGAAGAACTGGCAAAAGAAGAAGAACCAATAGAAGAAGACATACTAACAAACGAAGTAAAATCAATAAAAAAACACGTAAGTATAAACGCTAAATTACCCCATTGGATTTATTGGCTCAATTAATATTTCACCTCTTAACCATTTTTCACGATCTTCTAAATATTTATCGTATGCCTCAAAATATTCTTCTTCCTCTCTTTCATCTTCTGAATTTGAAAAATATTCTTCTCGTGGCATATCATAAGCATATAAATCTCCAGAATATACATTACTTCCATCATCTTTTTCCTGTTTTTCTCTTTCCATTTTAACTCTTATTACATCTTTTAATGAATCAGCATATTTACTAAAAGAACCTTCTCCGCTATAGCTATCATCATCATGTTTATAAACTTTTCCAAATAATGCACTATTTTTTTGACAGACCAGCATTTTATAAAATATACCACACCCGCCGTTATTCTGACCTAAATATATTCCTTCAAGTCTATATTCATCTCCTTTACGTTTTATAAATTCTTGTTTATCCTTATTTAATTCGTTTACTTCCTCTTTTGTCATTAAATCACACTTTGATGGCATATCCTCCATATATTTATAAAAACATTTGCAACTTTTTTTATGAAAACTTTTACTTGGAATATAATATTGTGTGCATTTAATTATATTAAATCTTATTACTTGTGGTATATTTCTAAAAATAAGAAGTTCACGCGAAACTTTAGTTAAATAATCATATAAATCTTTTGGAATTGCGTAACGTATTTTACTTCTTTTCTTATTTCGTTTATTTTTATTTTTATTTTTATTTTTATTTTTATTTTTATTTTTATTTTTATTTCGTTTATTTAATTGTTGTATTATTTTTTTAATTTCTTGTTCTGAATAAGGAGGCAATAATGGTTCTTTTTCTTTAATAAATACTTTCACAACAGTTAGTTCATCAGGATAACCCATACAATTAAATTCATCATCCTTACTAATTTCTATTAATGTTTCCAAATCAAGTTTACTTAGATTTTCTGATGTAACCTCATCATTCATATATTTTTTTATTATTCTGTATGCTTTATTTTTATAGAATTTCATAGTGTCAACTGTATTACAGCTATTTATTTTTATATATTTTGAAAGATTTTTCTTTTTTTCTATATAATGTAGTCGAACTTCCTCCCAAAATAAATCATCCATAATTAAATGAATATAATTATCTTTATATTAATTTAATATATTTTCTTTGTTATTTATTTTTCGATTGTATGTTTTTGTATTATGGGAGATTCATTAATATTCATTTTACTTTATTATCCATAATTAAATAAATATAATTATATTTATATCTATTTAATATAATTTCTTTGTTTTTTTCTTTCTGTTATTTTTTCTTTTGTTAGTTATTTTTTTATATTTTTTATTTGTATTTCTTCGTTTTCGTTTCTTACCCCCCTTAAAAAGTTCTGAATTCAAATTCATAACTAATCGTCTTATATCTGATGCCCATTTATCATCAGATGTTGTAATTGTTTCAATAATTTGTCGTATATTTGGGGTGTATAATATATCTAAACAATGAAAATAATCGCGAGATTTTTGTGTCATAACCTCAACTGCATTTGTAGTTCCAGGTTCATATACGCGTGTCTTTTTATATATTTTTCCATTTGGTGTCATATAATACATAATAGAAGTAAGCGTATCTTCAATACGAATATATTCTTGACCATCTATTGTTATAATTTTTTTAAATACTTCATATGTATTATTATCATTATCAATAACATATGTTAGACCATTATCAACACCTTCTGTAAAAAAAGTATTAAAATCATATTTGGTTTCATCTTCATCTGTAAATTTTTCATTATTAACATTAGAATTAGATTTATTATTTTTATTTTTTGGAGTTTCATCAATTGGAATAGCAAAATTATATTTTTCTTCAGCAGCATTAGCAGCATAATATGGTAATACAATACTAACATAGTAATAAATAATTATTGATTTAATAATTTCTTCATTTGTATATTGTTGTGAAGTAAATTGTTGTTTAAATATGGTAATAGATTTGTCAATTATAGTGCGTTCTTGATTAGTGCAACATTCTTTAAATTCGCCTAATGCATATTCTTGTGGTAAATGTTTTTGAAACCATCGTTTAATACAATCGTTTAATAAATTGATAGTTATATTAAATGTATTAAAATCATTTGTATTTGTGTTTTCCATATAATATATTTATAAAAAAATTGAAATACTAAAATAGACATATAAACAATGCATATACGTTAATATAAAGAAACAATGGCAAATAATTACGATAACTACGATAACTATGATAGCGATATTGATATTGCTGGCTATATTGATGCCGAAAGAAAATCAGCACCAAAATTACTATTACCAATTAAAGAGGCATTACATAATAGTTTAGAAGCAATTAGAAAGGCAATACAAATGGATTTAAGTGTTAAGGGAGAAATAAATATTGAATTTTATGCAATGGATAAAAAACTAATAAAATTTAGAATTATTGATATGGCAACAAAACATACTGGAATACAAAATATGGAACTTAAAAAGCATTATAAATTATACAGTCATGATGGAACAAAAACTGGTTTTAGTGAATATGGAATTGGATCAAAAAAAGAAAATTTAAGATGTTGTAATGTTATTGAACATCATACGATAACAGATAGTGGAGAATATGAGATGACAAAATGGGATATAACAAAAAGTATTCAACATAATAAACTGAGAAATGTTGTAATTTATGAGACAGATCCGTCTGATAAATTATTAGAAAATTATAAAAAAGAAGGTTTTACTACATATACAATGGTTCAATGTAGTGAAATGCTATCTCGTCTTAAAAATGCGGATACATATGATTATATTACACATATTAAAAATGAATTAAATAGTGAAAACGGATTATACGATGATTTATGTGAGCATTTGATTAATTATGATCAAGATCATATTGATATAAATTACATTGTTTATGATTTAAAGAATCAAAATGAACCTATTATTTGTGAGTCAATAATTAGTAATAATGGTAGTGTATTGGGTTACCAAAGAAAAGAATTTGAATTATTATGTTGCGAAGATAAAACAAATGGAAATTATGAAAGTTTTATATTATTAAATGATACTTTATTAAAGAATGATTACGATAATTTTAATGAAGATACTTTAACATCATTAAAAATATGTAATAATAGTCTTAATGCTGAATATGGAACATATTATAATGGTCAGACATTAGATAATATGAAACCTCCATTACTAACAACCAAACAAAAAAATAATGCCACAAATAAAAAAGAAAATTATAAACTAACTCGAGATAATATAAATAAATTTTATAATGTTCATTCAAATATTAAGTTAATTTTATCAACTGAAGAATATAATCCAGACAAATATCCTGATAATTTTGGCTTTTATGGATTTAGAGAAGTAGATGGGTTTAATTTAGTTCTAACAACTCCTGAACCATTAAGACTCCAATGGAGATTAATGTCTAGTCATAAAACTCGTCATAATCAATTGCGTTGTGCGATACAATATGATCGTAATAGTGATCAGTTTCTTTTGTCAAATGATAGTAAAACATTATCAGATGATAGACCTTTTGAAACTTCATTAAGATATAATATAATAAAGTTGACTTATGACTATATTACAAATATGCGACAAAATTATGGTGAATATAATACAGAGAATCCAAAGAAGAAACCAATTCCTGATCCTACTCCTACTCCTACTCCTACTCCAAATACTAATTTAATTACGTCGCCACCTGTAGCACAA
>JACCDO010855738.1_pt1 | contig 11237 bp, 5 predicted proteins | sample 7446101 | NCBI WGS metagenome assembly JACCDO01 (sample SAMN15323440, study PRJNA562643) | freshwater metagenome | isolation source: river surface water | place: USA:Blue River Watershed | collected 2017-08-16
AAAAGTTAGCATTTTTATTATAAAAATGTCAAAGTTTTGTTTATTAATGATCGTAAGAGATGAATCTAGTATTATTACCAGGGCTCTTGAAAGTGTTAAAAATTTAATTACAAGTTATTATATTATGGATACAGGTTCGAAAGATAATACTATTGAAATTATTCGTGAATGGATGCTTAGAAATTTAATTCCAGGAGAAGTATGTCAAGCTGAATGGAAAAACTTTGGTTATAATAAATCTTTATTATTAAAACAAGCGCGCGAACATTTTAATTTTTTTATATCTAGTTCTGAAAATTGGGTGTGGTTAGATGCTGATGAAGTATTTATTACTGATACTAAAAATTATGTAAGTTATCTTACACCCAGCGAATGTGCTAAACTTTATAATGATATTCGTGCTTCATCATCTTCTATATTTCAAATGTTTACACACTTTGGTGGTATTCAGTATGTTAGACCGCAAATAGCAAAGAATACTCAGTTATATAAATGGGAACAGCCAGTTCATGAATATTTTGTCGGTACTGTTGATAGTTCTACAGAATGTATATCATGGATCTATAATTTAGCTAGAAAAGAGGGTAATTCAAGTAAAAATCCAGATAGATATAAACGTGATGCTGAAATGTTTTTAGAATTTCTTAAAGAGCATCCAGATGAACCACGTGCGGTATTTTATTTAGCACAAACTTATGAATCATTTGATGACATCAAGGCTCAAGAATGGTATCGTAAACGTACTGAGATTACTACTGGATATTATCAAGAGAGATACATGGCATGTTTACGTCTTTCTAAAAAACTACAAGATGAATCTGAACGTGTTAACTTTTTACTAAAGGCTATTGAAATAGATTCTAGACGTCTTGAAGCTTATTATGAGTTATTGATGATTGAATATACAAAGGGAAATCATCGTAGAGGAATGGGTTGGGGTATAATGGCTCCAACGTCAAGAGAAATAAAATCAGACTTTATGTTTGCAGAACATAGTGTTTATAATTATATGTTTGATCTTAATTTTGGAGTATGTTGTTATTATACAGAAATGTACGATCTTGGTTTACAGGTTACACAAAATGCAATTCCTCGTGCTGAAAGTAATCCACATATTTTAAATTTATTAAAACAAAATGTAGAACATTTTAAGAAAAAACTTATAAACACTAGCAAAGGTGTCGAGCCACCAAGACAAGAGATAATAATTATAGATAATTTTTACACTGATCCTATGACAATTAGAGAAAATGCATTAAAAATGGAGTATGATGTTAAAGGTAATTTTCCAGGAGTTCGTACTAAACCTTTTTTAACCGAAGGTATACGTGAAAAGTTTGAATCTATAATAGGTCGTAAAATAAAATACTGGCCTACTGATGCGTATAATGGATCATTTCAATATACTACTGAGAACATGAAATCTTGGATACATCGTGATCTTACTGAATGGAGTGGGATAGTATATTTGAGTCCACATGCTCCAGCAAATGGTGGTACAAAATTTTATAGACATATTCCTACTGGTAAGATGTATGCGGAAACTTCTCAAATTGAAGATCAAATGAATTCTGATACTTATAATCAAGATAATTGGGAACTTGTAGATACAATTGGGAATGTTTTTAATCGTTGTGTACTTTTTAGGGGTAAACGAACACATATAAGTGATATGTATTTTGGAAAAGATTTAGAATCAGGTAGATTATTTCAAACATTTTTCTTTGATGATTAAAGTACTAACTTTTTATGTTACTGAAGGCCTCAAGGTCTATATAATTTCTTAAAAAAAATCTTTTTATATAATAAAAAGATGGATCAAGTTGAGAAGATTGAGTTATGGATTTCAATCGTATTTATAGTGTTATATATGATACATTTGCATGTATCTCTTAAATATAAGAAACCTCTAATGAACAATATTACATTGTTTGTAATTTTAATAGTTATTTTAAAAAATATTTATGATCATATCAATACTAAAGATCGTAGAGCATTTTTAGTAGTATATATTATAGCATTTATATTATTATTTGATATAGCATATTTAAGAATAAATGGTTATAGAATGTTTTAAAATTTAGGAGGTTGTGTTATAGGCATATTATAATTAATTTTATTCTGAGGAGGTGGTAAATCTTTTATAATTTTTTGCAATTCTACAGTAGATATTATTTTATTTGCAATATGTTTATATGATTGAATTTCAGAAAGACACAATAATGATAATTTTTGTATATTATTATCTTTTAATGTAATAATTTTTTGAAGTTTTCCATTTTTTATAAACTCTTTTGTTTCTGTAAGATTTAAAAGTATATCTTCGTTAGTTTTACCGTGAATAATTATTTTTGGATTATTAAATTTAAATATTTTATTTAAAGAATTATACAACAGTATATTTTTAAGACTATCTACTACATCATACTTTTTAATTGTTTTCATATACTCTGAAAAATCATAAAATATAGAATTCTCTACTACATCAGGCATTACTCCTGTTATATATTTTGAATATAATACAGAATAATCTTGATGAAATAATGCATAGTGCAATCTTAAATTAAAATCAAGATTCTGTATCACAATATTATTTCTATTGTTTAAATTGTAATAGAGTTTTTTAACATAATTATGAAAATTAAGTATTAATGTATCTATATTTATACCGTCTTTTGTAAGTTCTGAATATAAATTTGGATTTTTATGTTTAAGATAATTAATATAGCTTAATAATACATCATCAGCATATCTATATTGAACTAGAGCATCTTTTACATTATTAAAATTTTCAATAGTATCTGTTTTTTGGATTAAATAATTATTAAGAGCTTTAGCCGTATTATATTCTTTTATATAATATATATCATTTTCACTTAGATTTTTGCTTTGCGATATAGGATGTTTTAAAATTGTTGGAATATCTCCTATAATCGTATTATTAAGAATACTTGTATATACATCTTGTTTAAAATTTTTAATAAAAAAATTATTTATATCTAATTGAATCATGAAAGATGTTGTTGTTATAAGTTGCGATATGTCAATTTTTCTATCAAGTATATAATAATTATACATACAATAAAATTTATTAAATATTTTTAAGATAATATCTTCCTCATTGTCTAAAAGACAATCAATACTACAGTTTAAACAATATATAGATAAATTAGCTGATTCGGTAGATTCGTCAGTAGTATTTTGTAATAAAAAATTAATAGCATCATCAATTGTATTGATATTAATAGACTCTACATTTAATGGATACTTTAAGGAATAAAGGTCGGATTTTTGCACATTTTGAATATAATCTATAACTTTATTATCGTATTTAATTTTATCTTTTAATTTAGTAAAGTCTTTTAACACTGGTAAAAAATATCTTATATATTTACTAAGTCTTCTAGCAAATTTGATAATTGTTTTTGAAACTATGTTTTGTTGTCTCATGATACCCTCGTTAGAATAAGACATAAAGTATATACGTTTAAGAAAGTATGTACGATTAGAGATTAATGAATATATTTCCCATAATCCTTTAAAAAAATCATTAAGATTAGATTTCCCTGTTCTTATTGAAATAAGTTGATTAGGAATGATTTTTTGTTTTGATGTAAATACTTTTATATGCCCTGTTTCATCTAATAATACGGTATTTGGTTGTATATCATGAATAAATTCATAACTACCTAATGGTCCAAATGAAACACCATGAGACATATAAAATTCAGGATGACCTGAAAAGTATACACTTTTTACATTATCATCTTTATTAATACTATAAATAGAGTTATTAAATAATGTAAGTCTAAATTCTATTTTCTTTAAAACAGGAAAACTTGTTATCATATTAGATCTTAAATTTCTTGCTAACATGCTTGTAGGACCTTCAGCTATTATATTAATATTCTTGATTCGAATAGGTTTTTCTGTATAATATATTAGATTAAATTCGTTAGTTGTATTATAATTTTGTATATTCTTAAAAAACTCAGGATAAGCCTCTTGAGGTATTTTATTATTGGTAAGATATTCTGTATAATCTATAATAAAATTTTGTATTTCATTTGGATTATATAGACTTCTTTTGTCTATCGTAGTTGAGTTATTTATATTATTATACAAGTCAATACTTGTATTAAGTTTATCTATTGTGTCGCATATATTAATTATACCTGTAAGACTCTTTTGAATTTTAGATAGTTCTCCAATATTTTTAAGTTTTTCTATAAAATTATCAGGAATAGCAATTTCTAAATAATAGGCTAAGATAGCATATGATATATTCTGTTGATTTGATCTAAAGTCGTCAATATACTTATCATAATCAGTGGCGTCAATTGATGATATAATATCAGGAGGAAGATTGTTTGATAATTCTTTTTTAATGGAATCAATATTTGGAGATTTATTAGAAGTAATTTGTTCATTAATTTTAGATTCAAATATTTCTGCTACTAATTCTGATACTTTTTCAGGTTGTATATTAGTTGTGTCACTAATACTTCTAATAAATTTAGAACCTTGAGATGTATTTTTAAATTCTTCAAAGCTTTTTGGATCTTTTTCAAAGAATGTTGTAATTTTATCTTTAACATTTGTTATTCCACTAGCTGATAACAACAGAAATGTATTTAATATTGGTAATATATAGGAGTTAAATGTAGTTAAAGATAGCCCAGCGTTTTGTTTAATTTTACTGCCAATATCTTTAATTTTTTTATTATTTTTTAAAAATAAATAAGGATCTATGATATATTTTGATATATTAGGATAATTTAATTTTATATAATTTTTAGCATATTTAGTAATTTTATCTCTTATTTCTTCAGTGTTATTTGGATCATTAACTTCAAAGGCTTTATCTTTAGAACTAAAAAATGTTTCAATGATTTGTTCGCCTATAAATTCTAATAGAGTTGTATCATTATTAGACATTTTGCTATTAATAATAATATTTATATTTATACCATCACATACTAATAAAATAGTATAATTTTCATTTTTAATATATTTAGGATAAAACCAAAGGTCTTTTTTAGAAAAATTAAATAATAAAGATGATAAATAAGGAGTTTTGTTAATTGTTTCTGAGTTTACTGTATCTATCCACTTAGTAAGTTTATTTAAAAGCAAATCTTTATTTTGATTTTGTAAATAATATGGAATAAGATTTAAATAACTACCGTTGAATATCAGTTCTTTTTTAATAAAATCGTCCTTATAGTCTTGGCTTATGTGTTGCATTCTAGTGTTAAATTCCAAAACTATATTATTTGTTACTTTATATTTTATATAGTTAGTACTATCCGAATATGACTTTATAAATTCTGATGTTAAGGTATCTAACTTTGATGAAATATTTCTAATATTTAAAGATTTTATAAAGTCTTTAATATTCTGAAATACATTCGTTAATATATTATTATTATTTTTACTAGCATCTAAACATAAATACAGGTTATCGGCAATCCAGTCTACAATTTTAGGTAAATTATGCTGCGAGTTTAAAAAGTACTCTCTTAATTTATCATTAGAACCTATCTGTGTTTGATATGTATCTATTAATTCTTTTAATTTTGTTGTTAATAAAGACTTAGGATTAGAATTGCGTATAGTTTTAATATTATCATATATTTTGTTAAAATATCCAGAAATATTTTTAACGCCAAGATTGTATAATATTCCAAAAATATTAGCATAGTAAACATATATAAAAGACATATGATCTATTGAAAGTTTCTTTGATTTTAAAAAACCAAGAAATAGTATTATTATGTTATAAACATCTCCAGTTGCTTGCTCAGTCTCAGTAAATATAAGACTTGTATTATATATTTTAGGAGTATAAACATTATTATAGTCTATTATTTGATCTTTAATACATACATGAAAAACATAGTTATAATATAAACTATAAATTTCATCGGAAATAGGTAAATGTTGTAAACTATTAATTGAAGGTTTATTAATCATTGACATCGGACTTTGATCTGTTATATTGGCTAATGATAAAATATTTTTACATAACATTAACATGTCATAACTATAAAATATATCTCTCATATAATTATGAAAAGGTTCTATATTATATGTTTGAATATCTAATGGAAAATCTTTATTTATGTGTTCTGTTAAAAAGCTGATTAATCCATTTTTTTGTATTAACGGTGTTATATGTTCTACTCCTGAAAGATCTTTATAAAAATATTGTTTACTTAGTATTGCAGTATCTAAATCAACGTTAATTTCAATATCTTTTACAGTACATTTTTTAGTTTCTATTATACGACTTGCTGTTTCTTTGCATCTATTTTCATTTATAAAATAGCTAATTTCAGGATTATAATACTTATCAGATTTAATACTATCCATACTAAATTTTATAGAAGGACCCAATAATGCATCAATATATGGTATTTTATCTCTAAATGACATCCATTTTTCTTGTATATTAAATGTTTCCATCCATTTACATAATAATCCTAAATGTCCTCCATATTCTTTAACATAAGAATTAAGTTCACTTTCGTTAAGATATAAATAGTTTTTGATATTATCTTTATTTATAGCTTTTATTAAATTGACAGTATTACATGATCTAGCTAACTCATCAAACTGAATTAATGTATTAATTCCAAGATTTGAGTAATTATCAGATTTAAATGAAATAATTGTTTTTAAACCTAATAATGTTAATCCTGAAAATTTTGAATTTTGAGTTAATCCAATGTATTCTAGAGTACCTTTAATCTTTGAAATAGGTATACCAAAAGAATCTATTTCTTTAATCTGAGTGTCAGTTAATTTAGAGTTAAGATTTATAACGGATTCAAGAATTGTTATAGGGTTTTTAAATGCAAGATTAATTAAACCATCTGATATTTCTAATACACTTTTAGCTGTTGATTTAATATTATCAAATTGTATTTGAGATAGATATGATATAGATTCTATGTTAGATCCTAATTGAGTATTTAATAGATTTTTAATAATTTTTGTTCCATATAATAAGCTATCAGTTGCAAATTTAGTTACAAAAGGAATATTTATAAAATTTGCAGCTTTTATAATTTGAGAAAAAACTTCACGTTTTATATCTATAAATAAATTTTGTAATTTTTTAAGAATTATTATAACTTTATCTATAACTATATTTCCAATAGCTTTAAATACTATACTTCTTATACCGTTAAATACTCCACTTTCTGATACAGTTTTAAGATAGCATTGATCTTTTACACCAATACTTTCTTTAATTGCATCTAAACATGTTTTTTCAAGTAATATACTTGAACTAATATTTGATAGGGTATTACTTGAAACAAGAGTGTTATTACTATTCTCCGAATCTATACTATATGAATGATATTTAGTTGAAAGAAATACTTCTTCAATCTTATTAATAACAGTTTCTTTAAATATATCAAAATTTGGAAAAACATCAGTATCAATAATAAAATTATCTATATCGAATGTTACACCATCAAATGATAATAATATCATTTTAACTTTAATAAATAAGTTGTCGTATTGATAAATGTTAAACATATATTTAAAGATAAACTTAAAAATATCCGTATAACTTTCACCTGAATATACATGTGTTAATAGTAATGTAAATCTTCCATTAGGTGTATTTAATTGTGATTGTTCTAATTTATCTTTTATTTTATTATAAAATAACTTAACATTTTGGACTGTTATATCTATATCAGAACTACTACTTTGAATACTAACACCACTAGGATCTTCTATTAAGTATTTAAGTGTGCTTATATTATATTGAGATTTATTGTTAGAAGTAAGATATAACCCAAATCCTATATATATTGCATTACAGTAAAATAGTTCAGAAGATAAAATTATTATAGAACCTAATCTAAATTTTTCATATTTAGATTCTTGATTACCGTGATATTTTTCATATGAAAAATTATAATTAATAAAATCTTCACATAACATATCAATCATTTCAGGTTTTAATAATAAAGTTTCATTATCTAATGGTTCAACAATATCACTCATATAATATTTTGAAACTATTCTATATTGTGGATTGGAAAAGTCATTGTATCTTTGTTGAAAATTAATAATATTATTTAATAATTTTTCAGAATCTTCTGTAAAATTTGCTGATAAACTTTGAACTATGTTTGAGGTTTGAATCCATTTTTTATGATCTTGATCCTCTGTAACTCCTTTCAATTTATTATATCTTTGTACAATTTCACATATCTTTGTATTACAACTGGGATTAATACTTGAAACTCTTTTAAATCGGTTGTACATTATTTATTACAAAGTAAATATTAAATAAAATATTTATAATTTTAACCGGTTTAAACAATTACATATTATTAAATAATTAATATGTCAAATAAAAATATTGATGAGCTCTTAGATATCGGATCAACAACATTATCCGTTGATCTCTATAATACAAAACATGAATTATTTAAAGAATGTGTATCACAAGTAGATCGTACTAAAGTATGCGAACCTGTACTCGGTAAAAATCAATGCTTTCTCGATCTTATTACTGATATTCCAGATTTAACTGAATTATTAAGATACGTGTTCCCGCAAGGATATCATCTTACTAATTATAGTTCATGTGTTATAACACCTGGATTAGATATTAGAGGATGGTGTGTTAATAAACCTTATTCTGAAATGACTGAAAAATTTCCATCAAAAACACAAAGTGTACAAGTAGTAATTCCTCTTGTTAATCTCACAACTGAAAATGGTGCAACAGTGTGGATACCATTTTCTCATAAAGAAGCATGTAATCCAACACCTGACATGTTTCAATATAGAGAATTTAAGCGTCGTATTCTTGAAACACAACGCGGAGACATCTCTGTATTTTTAGGTAAAACATGGGTATCTCATACTCTTAATAAAACTAATAGAGATACATTAATGCTTCATCTTAATTATACAAGTATTGAACACGATATTGAACCTACAATTGAAAACGTTTTTACAAAATAAACCTGAATTTGTGATTTTATTAAATAAAATCATTACAGCCCGAGACAGGATCTGGAGTGTATACTCTAGAACCATACTATACTACAACTCTATAACTTATATGTTTATTTATATCTTCATTTCTGGTTATTTCGACAACTTGTCCTTTTTTAAGACCATAATATCTAGATATAGGATCTGTAATCAAAAGTTTGGGGATTTGAGAATTATCTTGAATATGATAACGCTCAAAAAGTTCTTGACGTTCATCTTCTGATAATATACGATGTTTTGGAACTAATACGTGATTTGTAATATTGATTAATAATGATGTTTTTTCAAAAACTTCAATAGTTCTTTTAGGATCTATTGTTTCATATTGTATCATTGTGTCTATCTTATCGGCTTTTCCTCCACAAACAATAATACAATAAGTTAATTTTCGTTTATCAAGTTCTTTAATAATTGCTGTTTTTTTCTTAGGATCGAGATATTCGTTTATTATCATAACAATAAGTATTTCATTGTTTATAACTTGATATTCGTCGTCAAATGTTACTAAAGTTTCAGTTATATATCCTCTATCTTTTAACATTTGATTAAAGTTTGTGAGCACACGATTGTGCATTTGGATGATGTCATCAGGATTACTCATTTTTATTATATTTAATATCTTATTTTTTTAACTATCACTTTTTACAGACCAGCGGTGAACATATCTACACTCCAGATCCTGTCGCGGTCTGTAATGAATATAATCTTTTTATTATTTCAGGATCTTTAGTGTATTGTAATTTAAGATATGCTACTAAGTTACGAAATTTAACACCATTGAGAAAAATTCCAGACATATTTTTAAGCATTTCATATTTTCTAGGATTCTTATTTTTGACATAGCTTAACATACCGCAAATAAATACAAAGACAATAATACATTCTTGATTTGTAACAGTAGAAGTATCTAAAGAATTTATTACGCTTGAAAAAAACATAGTATTTATTAATTACTGTAAAGATTTTAAGTTCACATTTTACAAAAGTGATTTTTTAAAATGAAATCTAATCTGAATAAAAATGCCACCTCAAACCATCGACCAAATCAAAAACAAGATAAAAACAGGCGTAAGAATCTCAAAACAAACGTTTGAAAAGTTCTTACCTGATAATACAGATCTTCTTCTTGATATTGTTTGTCATATTGATTACAATTACAATCTTAATAATTTTTATCATATATTTTGTCTAATAACAGAACTTAATATACAATTTGATAAATTGTCAGAATATGCTGCGGAAGGCCTTTATTGGTTAATAAAAGCTGAAGGATTTATTAATGTAAATTCTGATGTTATTATTAAGTATATTAATTCATTAAGAGAACTTTACCAGTCTGTACAGACCACGACAGGGATCTGGAGTGTAGATGAAAAATGCAATTGGCTTGACTATGTAGATTCTGACGATATTGAAAGTATGTGTACTAACACACAATCATTAAACTATATAATAACTTGTGTAAAAACTATTATAACTTTAGAACATGGTGAAAACTCAGAAAATATTATAAGAGATTATCTTAGTTCTGTAAATATAGTTAAGATTTATAAATTAGATCCTAAAGTGTTAGGCAGAGAATTTGAATATATTGACTGGAATGTTAAATACAAAGGCGATACAATAGTTGATGTTTGTTGTAGTCATATTAAAGAACTTCAAAAAAAGTTTTTATCTCACGGTGCAAAACATTATTTAAATTTAACATTACAATCAAGTTATTCATACTTTAGAAGTCCAAATTTGTCCCTGTCTGATGATTTTTTAGAATTAAAAAAAATAATTAATTTTTTAATTACAACAGGTTCACATATCAATGAAAAAAACATTAAAAAAATGATGAAAATATGGAATACGTGTTTGCTTATAAGTTTAAACTTTTCAGATTTTGAAGAAGTATTTTTATTTTTTAGTTCTACAGTATATGAATTATGTGATACATATTGGGCAAGAATGACTTGTTTAAAAGCAATCGATAAAATATCAGCAGGTATATCTTCAAGTAGTATAAAAGAGGAAGGTGTTGAATATTCAATTTTACCGACTTCTGGTTGGGGTAATCCTAGAGATTCTTGTATATACTTACAAAATAGCAGGGTACATATATTTATTCCAGGTTTTATATCAGGAGAACAAACTCAAGAAGATAAACTTAAAGATGCATTAAGATCTCCTGTGTTTACTAAACTTATGTTAAAATATAA
>JACCDO010667745.1_pt1 | contig 11235 bp, 10 predicted proteins | sample 7446101 | NCBI WGS metagenome assembly JACCDO01 (sample SAMN15323440, study PRJNA562643) | freshwater metagenome | isolation source: river surface water | place: USA:Blue River Watershed | collected 2017-08-16
AAATATACAGAATAATAATTTATGTATTAATTATATTTATATACATATTCAATATAATTAGATCCCAGTAATGAGTTATAAAATAATTTTATTATTTTTCATATATAAAGGTTGAGTATAAATTCAGATATTCTGTGTGGAATAAATTTTAGATCGTTTTTTATAATTATAAGTTAATTGTTTATGATGATAACAATTTTCTAATTGCAAAGTTGAAAAATGATGTTTAATATAATTATTATCATAAGTTTCTACATTATCATTATATTTATGTAATAAAAGTTCATATTTAGAATCATCATCAATGTGATAAGATCTAGAAATTTCATTTTTAATACCTTTAGTTCTAGAGATACCATTAATACCAGGATCTCACATTAAATAAGTTTTATTTGAAATAAAAATACCATATTTAAATTGACCTTCTAATTTTAATTTACCAATTTTATTATTATCTATAAAATCTTTAATTTTATAATTATCAGATTTATTTATAATAATACTATCAGTATCACTATAATAAATATTAACTTTACGTTTAATTTTATTAATTTCAATTCTAGAATAAGCAGTGATAGCAGAAGCTCAATCAATTCGACCTTTTAAAATTAATCGATCAAAATTTGTAGTATCTTCATTAGGAGACTCAATAAAAATAATTTTATTTATATTATCAAAGTGACGAAAATCACTAAATTTATTATTATGATCTTGTATATATTCTTTATATTCAGAAGAATCTTTAATTTTAATTTTATTACTTTCACTTTTAATAGCAAATCTTCCATATAATGAATTTAGCATTAATTTAACTAAACTTTCCATACCTTTATTACCTTCTTTTTTGTAATTTAATCTTTTTTCATATAATTCAGTAATAAAATCTTTAAAAATATAACCTTTTTTCTCAAATACATAACCTTTTGTCATATTCAAGATTTGAATATAACCATGCATTAAAGCATCTAATAATTCATCACTATAAAATACTCTTTCTAATTCACCTAAAGGTTGTATAATACCTAAATTTTTATCTTTCATAGCGAGAGGTGGATAGTTAGTATTTGTAATATATTTAATTTTACATCTAATAAAGGATTTATATTTGATTAAAAAATCAATATAATTCAATTTATTATTTACACAATATAGATTAATGTCTCTAACTCATATAGGTTTACCATAACCAAATTCATTATTTAGCATGACTGAAGGATACATACTATTAAAATCATAATATTCTAAATCTTCACCATATGGAATATAAATATCTACAACACCTCCAATATATGAATTTCTTATAAATTTATCTTCATTACCACTTAAAATATAATAAGGACAATTATTATATTTTTTAACTGGATCATCAGATTCAAAATCATATTGTGCTAAAAATACTGAATGAATATAACTAGATAATGTTAAATAAGCTAACTTAATACCACCAATTTCTTCTAGTTTACTCTTTACATTAGTAAACATTTCAGCTAATGCTAATATATCTAAATGCATATGTTCTAATAATTCTTTATAATAATTAGAATTCTGATAAGAATCATTTTGATTTTCAAATAAATTTATATTATCTTCTTTTATAAATTTTATTTTATGATGAATATTAATATATTTACTATTAAATAATAAACCTAAATTTGTATTAAGTTCATAAAATACTTCTTTATAAAATGATTCTTCTATTATTTTATTTTCATTTTTATCATTCACTATAAATGACACTATATTAATAAATGAATTATTGTTATCCATATCATTTAAGTAATACTTGTTTTTCAATTCATTTCTTATTTTTTTTATAAAAACATTATTATTTAATAATCTTTTTAATTTACTTTCAAAATAATTTATTTCTTCTAAAATTCCACTAATATTAATTTGACTATCAGAATAATAATCATTCCCTTTTATTATATTTAAATTGAAATAATATTGAGATATTAATGTTTCTGTTACTAATTCATATAACGAATTTGTGGTATCGACTAATAAACTTACATTTGAATTACTTATACCTTTATTTAATAAATCTAATATTAATTCAATGTAATTAACATTAAATTTCACCTTATGTAAATCTATTAAACTTAAATTAATTGTATTCAAGTATTCATTTAAATTGTCATAATATCTTTTTGATAATACAATATAATGTGGTATATAATCTTCATCTAATTTGAAATTAAAATGATTTATTAACTGACTCGTTGATATTAATCTATCAAATAATGATTGGCCTATCCTGTCTAAATTACTTTTGAATAATATTTTTTCAGAAACCAAATATTTTATATTTTCATCTGATAATAAATTAGATGGACAAATATCTATTAAATTTTGTGTATTTTGTTCAAATCTAATAATATTGGTTATCTTTTTCATTATTTGAAAAGTTAGATATCTATATGTTAAATAATTTTCAGAATTAAGTTTTACAAATAGATTATATAAATCATTTATATTTTCTGTTGTTTTATTATTATTTGTAATATAATTAAACAATAACTTGTAATCATTCGATATTTCATTATTTTTATTTGTTAAGAAGTTAATAAACTGATTATCTTCGACTGTTAAATATTCCTCCATTTAATTATTATTAATAGTAAATAAGTTTTTTTTATATTTATATAATAAATGAAAAGTTATATTAAAATCATATTAACTTTAATATTATTTATAATACTCACAGTTTTAGTAACTTATAAAGAAACTCGTGAAGCAAATTTACAAAAGCAACAATCACAAAGTCAAACTGTTGAAAACTTTGAAGGTAGTACACCTACAACAAGTATCAATACTGTTGTTCAAAAAATGGAAGATTTTAATGTTGCTGATGAAAAAAATACAGTTTATGCTTTTTTTGTTGTAAATAATTCATTAGAAATATATCACGATAAAGGTTCCGTTTCTGATATCGGTGGAAAAGCAACTTCTTTATTAGTTGGTTCTGTAAATCAACCTGATAAACCGGATAATCAATATGAAAACAAGGTTTATAAATTCGTCATTCCTAATTTTAATTTCGGTGATAGACTTTTAATTTATTATAAAAATAGTGAGTATTCTGGTTATATTGGTGGTCATATTCGTTGGAACGGTCGTGATTATCCAACTACTGATGAAAATTTTTCTGTTCTTTCAGTAGAAACTAGTACAGATAAAGGTATTAATAACTTTGTACAAGCTGGTAGAAGAGTTGGTTGTTATAGAGATGGTCCAGAAAGAAGATTAGTAAACTATTTAGGTGACGGATTTACTCACGAACAATGTCGCGATAAAGCTATTGAAATGGATTATCCTTATTATGGATTACAATATGGTGGTCAATGTTTTATTGATAAAGATTATGATAGAGCAACTAGTTTTGGTAAATTAGATGATTCAAATTGTTTAATGAAAGATAATTCTAAACCTTTTAGCAACCAACAACTTGGTGGAAATTGGGCTAATGATTTATATAATACTTTTGAATCGCCTAAATTCCGTATGTGTAATCTTGTTAATACAATCAAATCGACTGATAGTGCTAATAATTTGTTATTAGGTATTCATAAAAATGCTCGTATTTTAAAACTTGAACAAGGTGCTAATTGTGAAAATAGTGAATTAGAATGGAATAAAGATAATAAAAAATATGGTTTTGTCGAAGTTGAATGGAAACCATTAGACCCTCCTGAAATATCCTTCTGTTCCGATCCTGATTTTACTGAATTCTATCCGGTTGGTTGTTCTGACCCAACATCTAAACGTAATTGTGATAGTACCGTAAATAAAGGATTTAAATCTGATAATAACTTATGTAAAAATAAATATAATGTTTCATATAATGATTATGATAATCCGGATTTTTATAAAATGGTCAGTGAAGCTTGGCAAATTATCAATATAAATGATATTAATAAACCACCATTAATTAATAAATTTGCATCTGATCTTAGAAGTTCTATTAATAACACAATGGAAGCTTGTTGTAATATTATTAATAAGCAACGTATTAAAGAAGGTGATAATTCATTTAATATCGACGAATGTATTGCAAAAACACGTAATCAATTCAATAGTAGTGCATATTATAATATGGTTAATGAAACAAGTAAATTATGTCGTTCTGGTGAATTAAAAGAAAATCAACATACTTGTAATTTATTTACTAAAGCATTATCTGATACCTTTTATGCAGCTCGTACTATTATATCTCTTAGTATGAAACCAACTGCACAATTTATTGCTGATTTAAATACTAATACTAAAACTGGTAAAAAAACTACTCGTTCTATTCCAGTACCTAAAGCTGTTCCTAAGAATACTTGTAAAATTATTAAAATTGTTCGTGTACGTACTAGTCCTGATGGTGCTAATGTTATTAATTTAGCTGAAATTGAAGTTTTCGATGACAAGGGAAATAAAATACCAAATCTTACTAATAAGAATTCATCTACCCATCCAGCCGGACCAGAAGGTAATCTAGTTGATGGTAAAAAAAATAATTTTGCACATACCCTTAATAATCAAATTGGAGATGAAATGACTATTACTTTACCTACACAAACATCTATTAGTCGAGTACGTATAACTAATCGTCAAGATTGTTGCGGTCATAGAGCGATTGGGTTACAAGTTCGTACATTTGATTCAACTGGTATTCAACCTATAACTACTATAGATATCAATGATTATAGTGATTTTTATGAAATAACTTATAATCCAGATAGTGCACCTGCTATTAAATCAAGTGCTTGGACTTGTATTCCAGGTGTCAATACTCCTCTTAGAATTAATCAAAATAATGATGTAGAATGTATGGCTTTTGACCGTAGAAACTGTTTATGGCAAGAAAGTCCAGATAGTTGTAAACGTGTTCGTGATGCATATCAATATAAAAATAATGTTTCTCCATTAACATGTGGTAAAGGTCATCAATCACAATATGGTAATACAGGGTATGGTGACGGTCCAGGACATTGGTGTAATAAAGGTAAAAAAGCATTATAAAAACAATATCGATTTTATTATTCTAAATTTTTTATATATTCTATTATTAAGAATAAAATATTAATTATGTTATTCCTACTTACTAACTGGGCATTAGATGTTGTATTCGGAGTTACTTGGTGGGTTGTTTCTAAAACATCCAAGGGTATTTATTATATTCTTTATGGGCGTAATTCAAATGGTCAAATCGTTGAATTAGCAAATACTGATAATCTTGATACTAAAAAATATATTGAATTATTGTTAGAAGAATCTAAAAAACAAAAAGATGAAATTAAAAAATTAAATGAAAATATTACTGTTCTTTCTGATTATATGAAGAAACAAACTGATTTATCATTAAATTATAAAACTACTTAAAAAATATAATATTACTATTATTAATAATGAATTTTGATAATAATAATATTAACCAAATTATTAATAATATCCCAAATATTAATGGGTTTCTTAGCCATCTTAATGTAACAATTAATGAATTACAAGACTTATTAATTAAATATAATTTTTCATTATATCATCACACATACAACGGTATTAAAGATACTGATAATAAATATCAAGTATCTACTTTTTTAATTGAAAGTGATTTAGATACCCATTATAATTATAGTTATGAAAACATTATAAAATTTGTATTTACTGTAATCAGTATTTTTTATTTAATTTCTGTTTTATCATTTCCATATTTTAATAAAAGTACAATGTATTATTATAATAACATTAATTATATCAAATATAAAATATTATGGCCATTATTCATGGGTATTTTTATGGTACCTATTTGGGGTTTTAATTTAAGCAGTGATTGTATAAAGTTTCTTTTTAAAAAATATAAATATTGCAATGAAATATCTCTAAACAATCGATATATACTTGAATTGACTAATGATAAAATTCTATCTTTTCGTTATGGTTATATAGAAGATACAGATGAATATTCTCGAATTTATTATAAAATGGATAAATATTATTCTGTCAATATTTCAAATAACGATAACGATAATGATAATAATATAAATAAAAACAATGATTATTTATCTGAAGTATAAAATAAATATAATATTAGTAAAATTATTATTATATTTATTATTAATCAAATGAAACTACTATTTTAACATTACTTTTAGATAATGATTTTGTAGCAGATACAGATAATTGATGTCGTTTTCTCCTATTTACTGTTTTATTATTTTCTTCGACTTCTTCAATATCAACTAAGTCTGGTTTATTACTATCTAAATGTCCAAAAGAATCTTCATTATTTACTGGACTATTTACAACACTACCTGATGGTGTATTATCGTTTGAATTAAATTTACTAGATTTTTTAGATAATTTCTTATCTTTATTAACATTATAAACTGCTTTATAACAAGAATTCATATCATTTTCTATTTCTTTTAAATTCTTTTCAATATAATTTAATATTTTATTTGAAATTGCCCATCTAAAAAAATTCAATTGTCCAACGGTTGTTGTTATTTTATCATTTGGATTATAGTTAAATTCAATTCTTTCACGTCTACAAAATGGGTCAAATTGTTTCTTTTGATAACCTTTTAATTGTAATTTATAGTCAATATAAACTACAAATTGTTTATATTTCTTATTACCTAAATTATCAAATTCTGTTTCAATTGTTCCATCTTCAACTATTAAATAATAAATATTATTCTTTTTTGAATAGTTAGTTACAAACCAATCTATTACTCTTAAAGAAATCTTTGATTCGCCATTTATAATTGGTAATAAGGTATTGATATTATTTTCATTTGAATAAAATGTATGTAAAGATGTAATTAATAAATCTTGTTTTGGACTGATAATTTTATTAGAATTCATTTATTTTTTTATATTGAACATGCTTTTAAGTATTTTATAAAAAAAATAATATAGTTTTAGAATATTTGATTCTTATTATTTCTTTTCAAACTTTTTAAAGAATGGTTTCTTTGGCTTATCTTTATTTGCTTTAATAATTTCTAAACATTCCTTATTTGTAAGTTTTTCTGCATCATAACCTTCTGGTATTTTAAAATTCTCTTTACCTTTTTTAATATACGGTCCATATGGCCCATTAATAACTGATAATGTCGCAAATTCTTTTATTACATTATTTGTTGCTTCTTTTAAAAGGTTTTTAGCTTCATCCAGAGTTACGTCAGAATCTATTGATTTTCTTATTTTATCTTTTTCTAAATATAAACCATATTTTCCTTTCTTGATATAGACATTGACATTTTCAATTTTTCCTAATAATTTTGGATATGATAATAATTCTAAAGCTCTTTCTAAATCGATTTCTTCTAAAGTATCTTCTTCGGTTAATGATACATATCTAGGTTCACTATCTGATTCACCTTCTTGAATACAAGGTCCATATTTACCCAAATATGCATAAACATTTAATTTAGTTTTTGGATTAACACCTAATAATCTTTTTGAAACATTATTTGGTTTATTTTCTGATTTTAATTCTTTAATGTTTTTATTTAATTCAACTACTTTTGGATGAAATGATGTATAAACTTTATTTACAATATTATACCAAATCTTTTCACCTCTTGATATTTTATCTAAATCAGTTTCAACTTCTGATGTAAAATCATATGAATTAATATTTTCAAAATTTTCATTCATAAAATTACAAACTAATCTACCTACATCGGTTACCATCAATTTATTCTTTTCAACTGAAGCATTAACTTCTTTTGTTTTAAGTTTTATTTCTTTTTTAGATTCCTTGGTTAACTCTTCTAATTGTATTTTATTATTACCATCTTTAGTTTTCTTAATAACATAACCACGTTCCAATAAAGTAGAAACAATATTTGAAAATGTCGATGGTCTACCGATACCTTTATCTTCTAATTCTTTAATTAATGATGCTTCGGTATATCTTGATTTCGGTTTGGTTGCAATCTCATTTGCAATTAATCTATCTGGTTTATAATTACCAGATTTCTTTTCAATTTCTTTTATTAATGCAGATTGGTCACAATTTCCAGTTGGATTACCTTCTTCGTCTATAACACATTCTTCATATATCGCTTTCCAACCTAAATCAATAATCTTTTTTAAACTAAAACTAAATATATGTTCTTTATTTTTCAATTCATAATTATAAACCATTTCTTTATATTTCATCATTTGAGATGCAATTGAACGTTTCTTTATTAAATCAAAAACCTTTTTATCATATTGACTAAAATTATCATCCAAAACAGTATCTACTGAAACTGGTCTAATACATTCGTGCGCTTCTTGTGCATTTGCAACTTTATTATTATAAGTTCTCTTTTCAAATGTATTTGGATAGTTTTCATCTAAATAAGTTTTTACCTCATCCACATATCCATCACTAATACTTGTAGAATCTGTTCTTAAATATGTAATTTTACCTTTTTCATACAAGGTCTGTAAACTAGACATAGTAGACTTAGGTGACATACCAAACCGATTACTAGCTTCCTGTTGGATACTCGATGTAATAAATGGCGCCGGTGGAGTGCTATTTGATGTTTTCTTATCTTTAAAAATAAGTTCATATTCTTTTTCAATCAATTCTTCTAACAATTTGACTGCTTCTTCTTTTGATTCCAATTTCTTCATATATGAGGCATTAGCAGTTAAGTTATGTGATAATGCAAAAGAACCGTTTAAATTAAAATATTTATTAGATTTAAAATCTTCAATTTCTTTTTCACGTTCATAAATTAACCTTAATCCGGGTGATTGACATCTACCTGCTGATAACCCAGGTTTTATATATTTCCATAAAACAGGAGATATTTCAAAACCAATTAAAAGATCCAATTCACTTCTTGCTTGTTGAGCATTAAATAAATTTAAATCCATCTCTTTTGGACTATTATACGCAGATATGATTGCATTCTTTGTAATTTCATTAAAAGATATTCTTTTTGTTTTTAATGGATCTAAACCTAATGTATAAGCTATATGAAAACCTATTGCTTCACCTTCTCTATCTTGATCCGTTGCAATTAATACTTCATCCACTTTCTTCATTAAAGTTTTTAAGTTACTTACAACCTTTTTCTTTGTATCCAATACAGCATAGGTTGGCTTAAAATTATTTTTGATATCTATAGATTTTAAACCATCCTCAAAATATCTTATATGACCATACGATGCTTCAACAGTAAAAGTATGCCCAGATATAGTATTTAAATAAGATGATATTTTATCCTTCTTATTTGGCGATTCAACAATAACTAAGTATTTCATTGTATGTTTCTTTTACTATAAATAGAAAGTTATTTTAATTATCAAATCTTTTTATTTTTCTTAATTTTCTAGAAATTTAAAAAAAATATTAAATATTATTATTTTAATATAGTCTTTCATGAATTCTAATATTAATAATGACGCGATTGTTGAATTATTACTTAAATATTTACAAAATAATTCTATTGAAATTAGCAAACAACCTGTTGCATCCTCTCCTAAATCATCTTCTCTTAATAAGAAAAAACAATCTGAATTAGAAATCATATATAAAAGTTTTAAACCTGAACCTATAAAAGGAGTTACGTTTTAACTTAGAAATCTGGACTACCTGTTAAAATATCTTGTTCTACACTACCGGATGATAAATCATTTCTTTTTAATATAAAAGATGTTAATAAACTTAATATAAAGCCTAATAAACCATTTTTAATGATTCCTCCTTTACTAACTTCTTCTTTACTTGCTTTATAATTTAAAAATGTTAAGAACATTGCTAATAAACTACAAATCAAACCCAACACATAAATATTATCTAACATTTATTCTATATTATTATTATCAAAAATAATATATAAATTAGAACGTTACAACAATTCAAAATTATTTATTAAGACTAATATTTCATAATAAATACTTTTTTAGAATGGTGGAGCATCATCAAAGAAACTAAAGTTATCATCTAAATTAACTGTTTCTGGTTCTTCATCTTTTGTTTCTGGTAATAAGACTGGTTCTGGTAATGACATTGGTTTAGGTTCTTCTTTGACACTTGGTGTTATTTCAATTTTTTTAATAGTATCGGTAATATCTAATGTTATGTTTTCATTTTTATCTTCTACTGCAACTGTTTCATTGTTTTCTAAATCGATATTATTATCTTGAATAATTTTTTGCATTTCATCAATTAATTTAATTGATTCTTCATCCAAATCTGGTTTTGCTGAATTATTATTTTGCATAAAATTATCTAATTTGATATTTTCTACAGTACTTCTATCTGATACAATACTTTTAATTTCGGAACCACCATTCGTTTTTTCCATATCATTATCATCATATAAATTATCATTTGCATTATGTACTGATTCAGATTTTTTATCATTTACTAAATCATCTAATGTGTTAGTTTTTGGACTAGATGAAGAACCAAAAATGTGAACTGTTGAATGTGTATCTTCATCCTTTTTATTGCATAATGTTTGTTCAATTTCTGCTTTAACTAATTTTCTTAAATTTTCTTTTGTATTTACAGAAACGTGAGAACTAACATCTTCATTTTCATCATCATCTTGATAATCATTTCCTAAATATTCTTGTAATATATGTTTTACAGGAAGTTGTTTACGAATTGATTCTATAATAGATTCTTTAATTAATTCTTCCGCATCAGCCATATTACGTTGTAATTCAATATTGGTAAAGTTGTGGTAAAATAAATATGGTTTTTTCCAAAAATTACGAGCTGATTCAATATAGCATTTATGTAAAAAGTATGGACCATTTGGAACATTCAATTCTAATGCCTTTTTATTCTTATTTTTAATCTTGATAGAAGTTAATACTTTAGTATGACTTACAAAAACTGCGGTTATTAAGTCTTCGAACCATTCACAATCGGATGCCTTTAAAATACGTTTATATTCTGTATTAATACGGTCTGTATTCCATTTTGGAATATCTGATAATAACTTTTGAAACTTTTTCAAAATATTTTTATCATCCTTTTTATCACATATTATTTTTGCGGCATCATATATTGATTTTATACCGATATATATTTCCGCATATAAAATATTAACTAATTGTCTAGTATATTCTTGCTTTGCTTCTGCTAAAACTGTTAAATTATATTTTTCCATATTTTTAAATTGTTTTATAAAATAATTACTATATATTTCCGCATTATCATTTTTTATTCATATTATCTATTTTCTTATATAAATTATCTTTATTCATAAGTCTGACCCCCTT
>JACCDO012341953.1_pt1 | contig 11235 bp, 6 predicted proteins | sample 7446101 | NCBI WGS metagenome assembly JACCDO01 (sample SAMN15323440, study PRJNA562643) | freshwater metagenome | isolation source: river surface water | place: USA:Blue River Watershed | collected 2017-08-16
CGCGTCATCGCTCGAATTGTAGCCACGATTGTTGTGTCGATGTCGAGCAGTGCGGTGAGCACTTAAAAACCTGCTATGAGCGTAAATGTATTAATTGGCAAGTCCAGAGATGACCTATCCGACATAGTTGAGCAATTTCAGATACCTGCCATGAGCGTCGATGTGTCAATTAGCGAGTCCAGAGATGACCTATCCGATGTCGGTGAGTCTAGATCGATGATAAGTGAGACTATCACCGACTTCACGGATAGTGTTATTGATACTAACGAAAAGTGTTGGGATATCACGCAGGATTCGTGGTTCAACGATGTCATTAGTGACACCACTAGTAGTGTTAAATCAGATCATCTACTTGATGAAAGAGGTTCCAAAGGTTCTTCGGCAAATTCTAGTTTTTATTCTCTTGAGTCGATAGATAGAGCGGAAATATTGAAAAATTTTGATATTGAAACAGCACTAGTACATATTAAAGATTTGGGATATAATGAAGCAACTGAAGCAAATAAAACTGATATGGTACGAATGATAAAAACAAAAGTTTTTTTTTCTGGAGAAAATATTATTGCCAATTCGGATAATTCATCAGAAATGTATTTCATTTTATGCTATAGTAAAACGTACATTGAAATAATTCATCCGGATAAAAGTTTGTCCACTAAATTGAAAGTTGGTGACTATTTTGGAGAACAAGCTTTTCTGACTAGAAAAAAATTTATTGCACGAGGTTATGAGGCAAGAGTTTTTCCCAGTGATAATGTATCTAACTATATTATCGTCGGAATAGTTGAGCCTCATAACTTTAATAAATTCAACCAGTTTAGACAAACATTATTAGTGAGAAATATACCATTGATAGAAATGATTCCTGTTACTGAAAGAGAGACGCTGATAACCAATGCAGAAATTGTCAATTATCAAGATACAGATTATATAATAAAACAGGGACAACTAGGGGAATATTTGTATGCTGTTATTGAAGGATCGGTTGATGTTGTTGAAGATATATATACTACAAATCTTGATGGTGATGTTGTACAATCCAAAAAAAAATTGGTAACGCTCCGAGCTGGGCATATTTTTGGTGAAATGAGTTTGGTCACTAAAAAACCAGCTGTAGCCAACGTCATTTCTAATGGCAAGTCGTCGTGTTTTACTGTTTCTAAAACATTATTGATGTCGTCGTTGTCTGCGAAGAGTTTTGAATCGTTTTTGTTAGATATTGTCAATAAAAGGAAAACTATTAGAAGTGCTAGAACAGAATCAATGCAAAAAATACAGCGAAGTTCAAGTGTTAATAACAGAGTGTCGTCGGATTTCAATGATAGAAATACTAGTGTCAAGGTATCAACGAAAGCTAGTGTCAAATTAATTGATATTGTGAAAATATCAAAAAATTCAAATGGTAAAAAGATGATAAATCAATATGAAATAGTTAACTTACTTGGTAAGGGAACTTCGGGTGAAGTATATTTATGTAAATTAACCGGTGATGATCCAAGTCCATCGTCATACGCGATGAAAATAATTCCAGTAAATCGAGAAGTTAGAACAAAAGCGGGCTTAACTAACAATAGTATTGATGACGAAATATCAATATTATGCTCTATTCATCACCAAAATATCGTTCGAGTGCACGAAATTTTTGATGATTTAAATCATAATAAAGTATTTATTGTATTTGAATACATGGCAGGAGGTCCTGTTCTTACGGATATTAATGAAGATAACATTAAATACGATATTCAATTGGTTAAAGGGTATTTTCGACAATTGTGTGTTGCCGTTAATCATTTGCATGCTAATGGAATAGTTCATAGAGATATTAAACCATCTAACTTACTGTTAGATATAGATAAAAAATGTATAAAGTTAGCTGATTTCGGATCAGCTGTTCGCATAAGTGATTGTACCAACGATAAGGTTGCTCAACATCTTGGGACGCCTGGGTTTATGGCGCCTGAATTATTTTTAAGTGTTGAAAATAATCCCAATTATGATATTACATTGACATTTTCTACTGCTATTGATATATATGCAATGGGTGCGACACTTTATGTACTACTTTTTGGGAAATTGCCATTTATTGGTGCCAATGAAATTGATTTAGGTTCTGAGGTTCGTTCAAAATTGCAATTTTCGGAAACTATTGACTCTCATTTGAAGCATTTATTGTGTAATTTACTCGAAAAGGACCCTCGAGTAAGGTTTACTATGGATCAGATTCTTTCTGATGATTGGTTGACAGATGAAGGAACGAACCCGATAGTCTTAGATTAAAAGTTTTAAAATAATATTTGTTTTCTGTAATGTTAATAGTTAATAATAAATAAACATTTAGATCACTACACTATACTAGTTAATATTCACATCTTCACAATTATATATATATTAGTTATTTTGATTTTGAAGACCACTTATCATTATCAGCAACAAAGTCATCATTGTTCGAATTATATACGGGAATAGGTTGAAACATTGGTTCAGGATTATGAACACTACCTCTTTGATATAATATGTCAACTGGGGGTTGTAGATGATCAGACATTGAAACACCATTTTGCTTCGATTTTTCTTCAATGTAAGGCATCAACATTTTGGTAATTCCTATTTGTAGGCCTTCGATAACAGCTAAAATAGCACCTCCCATGGCGGCATTTTTTGCAGCTAATTTATAACCTCCACGAATAGCTAAAATACCTCCTGTTGCAGCACCTGATGCAATGGCATTCCAAGGATCTTCTTTAAGTCTGATACTGGCAATAGTGCAATCACAGATTGAAAATAAAACTCCCCAAATAGCAAAGCCTCCAGCAGTTAATGGTGCCCTCGCTTTAATTCTAGATACAGCCTGCGCTATACGGTGACCCGAAGGAGCATTCCTTATCCCTCCGACGATATTCCAGACACCTGAACCAATCAAACCGAACATAAATGCGTTTCCAGCATCCTCGACGATGCGGAATGGACAGGGTTCGCGATCCATCGACATTTTTCCACTTCTTTCTTCTGGGGCTCCTGCTCCTACTGGCATGGCTGACTGACTGGCAATCCCTCACAACGGGAGTCGGAAAAGACGGAATACATTTTTGAATGCGTGTAAATAAGAAAACAAATGAGGTTTGATACTATTTGAAACTAAAATAACTTTGGATTCATAAAATGATACTAAGTGTTGTGTTATGACGAGTTATTAGTAGCTGATTTGGGTATCTATAGAGAGATACAGTTTTGAAACAGTAAGAGTGACTACAACATGGTGCGTGTTGGATGTTTCGATGATGATGTCGTGATTTTACACTGAATTTGAATGCAGCAATTAGTAGGTGTCCTAAGGTGTGGATTCCACACTGTGGAATAATTAGGGAGAATGCTCTCTTGCAGCTGAAACCTATTAAGCCTGCAGTTGAGTGTCGCGAATTTGAATAACATTTAAGTTCAAATTACACCATTTTCTAAATCTTAACAACTAAATTTTAGGACCGGTTTTTGGTTTGTAACTAACTAATAGAAAATTATTAAAAAATATTTATAAAAAGAATTTTTTTTGGTTATTCATTGCCGATTAGACATTGAAATCAATAATTGAATTGAGTCCAATTTGTTTATTTGAAACCGGAAGAAAATTTAATATGGATGTGCTAACGCCAATTCAGGTAAAACCATGGGTTTGTGAGCAGTGTGACACTAAAAACAAGGCTAAAGCTGTTGTATGTAAGTATTGTGGACATGAAAAAGCAGTACAAAAACGTAAGAAAATAAATAAAGATTCATTACGAAGCTTTTTTGATACTTATGATGGTGATGGAAATGGATCTATTGAAAGCCATGAGTTTAAATTGATTTATGAAACTATACTACAAGCCCCAAAATTCAAAGATAGTCATCAAGATGTGTTTAATTTTTTTGATAGGAATGGAGATGGTCTTATTGATTACGAAGAATTTCAAGGTTTGACTCAATTTGACTGCACTGAATTTATAGAGAGTATAAAAACAGATGCTAGTGATATAAAAGAGGGATTTTCTCATTTAGATCGAGGTGGTGGTCGTATCCATATTACTGACTTACGTAATATATGTGATAGTAAAAGTAATCAAGTAGCATTGGAAAAATTAATGGAAGGAGGTACTTATATCGATAAAAATGGTTATATAAAACTGAAAGATATGGTGGATAAGATAGCAAAGTTATGATTTTTTTTTCGTCGCAGCTTTTATACTATCTAGAATTCAAGCTTTGGAATTATTGTATTTTGTTGTTTAAATGAATATATTTTTGTATTACTCACACAGTAGTGTTACCAATTGGTTTAAGTAGATTTGAATAATTTACTTTTTCAAGTTTCTTGAGTCATGCATTATTATTTTCGATCTCATGTCACAACGTCATCCAAATGACTTATATTGCTGATAAGTCACATTTATCATTAAGAAAATAGTATCAAGTCCGTGTGCTCAGTTAGATGAATCAGGGGGTGACAGCCAGAGTTGAAGGCCAAGGCAGTGGTGTATTTATACAATTTTGGATGATGGTGTAGTAACCGCATACTCATTAAAGAGAAAATCAATCATCAAGAATTTGAAGAAAGCAAAATAATCACTACTAATTTGATATCGTAATACATCTACGGTTAATAGGGCCGTATCGGGGCCGCATGATCCTGATCGCCAGGAAGGAAGAGGCCAAAGAAGTTACACAGTCAAATGGAGGCTAAGTTGAAGATTGTCAAGTGCCCCAACGCGTCTCTGGCTTACTCGAATCGCGTGTATGTCCATCCCGACAAGTTCGCTTTGTTCACGAAGGATGTCAAGGCGTCAGGAGGTGAAAAAGATCCAACTGTTAACATTAAGTTAGTTGCTTCTTCTGGTACATTTGTCTTTCAAGCTGCGCCATTAGCAGACATAAAACCTGATGAATTAGCTACAAATGGTGTGCAGAGAGATTTGGGACAATATCCATTAAATTTTGAGGTTTCTGCTAGTGTCTTCAAAACTGATGCTGCATCAATTGCACTCAGTAGAATGAATGTTGCATTAGACCTTATGGCTAAAAGTGCAACAAAAGTAGAAGTTGATGCTGATGAAATTGGGGAATTTTTTAAGAAGACTTTTGTAAATCAAATATTTATTGCAAATCAAAAAATAGTAATGAAATACAAGGACGTACAATTTTCAGCTATTGTAACAAAAATTGAGCATATAGATTTACAAAGTATTGCTACCCCAGAAAGAGTGACATCTGCTTCTGCAGATAAAAGTAGAGGTCAGTTATCTATGACAACGACTGTCGTTTGGTCAAAGCAACAAGGCGCTGCGAACACACTTATTATTTCTGGCGGGGCAGGTGGTACTGCCAGAAATGATTCATTGTTTCAAGCAGATTTTGATTTTGAAAAATTAGGTATTGGTGGTCTTGGTGCACAATTTCAAACTATGTTTCGTAGAGCATTTGCCTCTAGATTATTTCCTGGAGTATACAAGGATGTTGGTATCAATCACATTAAAGGTATGATTTTATTTGGTCCTCCTGGTTGTGGTAAAACATTGATTGCTCGTAAAATCGGTAAGGTTTTGAATGCTCATGAGCCTATTATTGTCAATGGTCCTGAATTAATTAGTAGTTATCAAGGAAAATCAGAGGAGAATGTTCGAGATTTATTCAAGCCAGCTGAAGAAGAACAACGAGAATTAGGTGATGCGTCAAAGCTTCATATCATTATATTTGATGAAATGGATGCACTGATGAAAAAAAGAGGCAGTACCTCTGGTGGAACTGGTGTTGATAGTAATATTGTCAATCAATTATTAACTAAAATTGATGGTGTTGATAGTTTAAACAATATTTTAATTATCGGTATGACAAATCGAATTGATTTAATTGATGAAGCCATTCTTCGTCCAGGCCGTTTAGAACTTCATATTGAAATTGCACTACCTGATGTAGCTGGGCGACAGCAAATCATCAATATTCATACTCAAAAACTTAAAGATACTAAAAGAATTAAAAATGATGTAGTAGAAATGTTACCAACGTTAGCTGAGTTAACTAAAAACTATACTGGCGCTGAGATTGAAGGACTTATTAAGAATGCATTTTCGTTTGCTATCGCTCGTAATGTCGACCCTTCTAATATCAAAACTGCAAACGCGGCGAATATATCAGTTGAATGGCATGACATAGAAAGAGCAGTACGTGAATGTGTTCCAGCATTTGGTAGTAAAGAAAATGAGGAAATTAAAGGTCATGTTCGTAATGGTATTTGCAGCTATGGCAATGCTTTTGATGATTTATGGACTAAACTTGGTCGCTTAACAAATCAAACGAGAACATCAATTCGAACTCCACTTATGTCAGTTTTATTGGAGGGACATAATAGCACTGGTAAGACAGCAATTGCAGCTAGTTTATGTACTGAAAGTGATTTCCCATACGTACGAATGTTATCAGCTGATTCAATGATAGGCTATTCCGAGCATATGAAAATTGATAAAATTCTTCGCACATTTCGTGATAGTTACAAATCGAATTTATCTATAATATTTATTGATGATATCGAACGCATTATTGAATATACTCCTGTTGGTGCTCGATTTAACAATGCCATATTACAAACGCTTTTAATATTAATTCGAAAAGTTCCACCTAAGCCTCCTGTTATACCAGGTGTGGTCCAAGCAGATCCAAGATTATTAGTTATTGCAACAACAAGTATAGCCAATTTGTTAGAGGATATTCAATTAACATCCGCCTTTAACGTTTCATTGCATGTTAGTCAACTCCAAAGTCAAGAGGAATATGCTGCCGTCATTCGTAAATATGCTGAAGACGTGTCACCTGAAGATGTTGAAATACTTGCAGCAGCAATTCAACAACCTATTGGTATTAAACAATTAATGATGGTTTTGGAAATGGCAAGAGATGAAAATGGAAAAATATCCGTTGAAGGTTTTCAAGAATGTCTATCGACTTATAGCCCATAAATTTAAAATAGATGTAAATCTAACAATTTTCTCCTAAAACATTCTTCCACACCCTACTAAATTAAATAAAATTTTATAAAAACTTTTAAAAAAGAATTCTATTCTTTTAAAAGAATCTTTTTAAAAGAAGCTGTAAATAATTGGCTCTGCTGTGTCTACAAGGTTAACCTATTGGTTTTCTACTTTGTTGACTAGTTGGTTGTGTACTTGGCTATCTAGATGGTGCAAAAATAAATCGAGAGATGTGTTGTATCTTGGGCTATTCTTACGAGGAGTCATGCTATTTGGGGTTACTGTACTGTGACTTCCCGCTCCGATCGGTATTATATCCTGTGTATTGTCTTCCGGGGACTGTACTTACCATTATATCGCTAAGTCTATTTGCAGGCTTCGGAGATGAGTGTAAAATTCAGCAGGAAGTAATAGCTGGTACCTTGTTATGTGTAGTTCCTTACCGGGCTGGAGATGTGACTTGTTGTTGGAATACTCCACAAGATAAAGATGGGCCAGTTAATTTATTATTGTGGGAAAGGAAAATTAATCAAGTTAATAAAGAGTTACTCTCATGACAACTTACTTATTTACTCATTTGCTCACACGCTGATCACACCTATTTTTTATTCTCACCCATTACTTCACTCATTTCATATATTTCGTATAGATTGTTTGTAAAATTTTGTGCGGACGGAAATTTAGATCAAGTAAAGTACATGCTTAATCATTATAAAGTAAGAATTAATGATCAGACAATGGAGGGAACTACCGGATTGATATCAGCATGTGCTTCAAGCCGAGTTGAAGTGGTGAAATATTTATTACGTGATGCCAATTGTCGAATGTACATCCTTGAAGATACTAAAGTAAATGGGCGTAATGCATTCAATGCAGCTTGTTCAAGTGGCAACATGGAAATCATACAGTTTCTACTAGGTAATGGTTTTGATATCAACCTATCGCGCAGTTTCCACCACGTTAACTTTGATCCAGTTGATTATGATAAAGGAAATTATAAATTTCATCGTCGACATTGCTATTCTGATACAGGTCTCACAGCCGCACTTCGTGCTCATAAATACGACGTGGTAGAGTTTCTATTGTCGAAAGGTGCCAACCCAATTTACTCGGTTGAATCTATAGTAGGTACATATTTCGATATTGAAGCATTTAAACACATATTAGATCGCACAGAAGATAGAAAAACTCTACTGACTCGTGCATATTTGGTTGCATGCAAAGCTGTGGTACAAGATTGTCATGCTGGTGTGAAGTTTGTGGAATATCTAGTTGATAATGGGGTTGATGTTACTGCAGTTGACCCAGTCGAAAAGTCAAATAAAACAGGATTACATGTTGCGTGTTACTGGAGAGATAACCCATATATCGGATACAACGAGTTATTGGTGAAGTTACTGATCTTACACAATTCTGAAATATATAATATTAAGGATAAAGACGGTAAAAAGATTATAGTACAAGCACTTCATTACACACACTCACTATATTACACGCAGGTAATAGGGCAATTGACTACTTAAGTGATGAAAGAAAAAGCTGTATCGAAGTTTGGTACAATTCATCATTATCTCTGGAGGAAAAGAAAAAGCAGCTGCAAGAGGACATCGCCAAAGCTACATCGCCAGATAAGGTTAGCAAAGTGAACCCGTTAGTCGAGTAGCAACAATGTAACAGTTTTGATAAGTTTGTAATGAGATTAAGAACTATGTTTTGACTTCGTTTTCCGTACATGCAATTATTGCTACTAAGTACCTCTCTATGTTTCTCTAATCCCTTGACAGTAACTGAGTAACATCGTACCGGTACTTCGAATTCGACAACCGAGTTGAACAGACAGTGTTACAGACGTAAAGACTCTTGAGACTTTCCGTCACTGTCAGTGACAGGAGTTTTTACTGAGTATAACAATTGTTGTCAGTAAGTAACGAGGAACCGCTAGTAGCAAGGCAACCAAAATTGTGAGCTGTAGCTGTAGATATGGCGCGGATGTGGTGGTGCATATTTCTATTGCTTGCTGTAAAACTAATTGCATTCCAGTATCATCGCTTACCATACCAGAAGTCGCGTGTTAAATTATTCAAAGCACCACCAAAGTCAATGGAAGATAGACATATTGCAGAGAATCGCCATGCTCAATCTGAGTATGAATTTACTGAAAAGTATGAAGCTGGAATACAGTTAGTCGGGACAGAAGTTAAAAGTTGCCGTAAACGTACTGTTCAATTGAGCGATGGTATCTGTGAAATAAGAAATGGTGAAGCATTTTTACTAAATGTGCACATATCTGAGTATACGAAATGTGGTAGAAGAGATCAGCATTTGCCAAAAAGAGCAAGGAAATTATTATTGGCTAAAAAGGAAATATTGAAATTGGAACAAAGAGAACTTCAGCGAAACTGTGAAATCATTCCTTTAAAAATGTTTTTTTCGGAAAATCAATTTGTTAAAATTGAGTTAGGTGTAGGTATTAAGAAAAGTGTCATTGATAAAAGAGACAGTGAAATGAAGCGTGATGGTGAGAGAGAAGTTCGACGAATCATGAAAGGCTCGTATGATTAAATTGGTAACAAATAACATTAAAATTGATGATTATTCTTGAACTGATATGTTCAAGTGTTGTATCTGACCCATTGGATTCAATGTAAAGAAAACTTTGAGGCATTTTTTGTTCTTGCCTTTTATAAGGAAATAACCGCGGAGATTATTAATTTTTATTAAGCCGATAGGATTTGTGGGTTCATCCTCATCTAAACCATTTATATATGCCATGGACTCGCTTACTATCTTATTCCATTTGTCCAAGTCTTGGTCTAAGTAAAAATTCTCTGCAAAAATATCATTATTTTCAGATAATTGTTGTGATAATATTATAGATTTTAACTGTGTAGCTCTGTCATAAACAATTTTTTTTTCACATTCATTCTTGTCGGTGATATCGCATTCTTCGGATAATTCCTCGAGCATTGAATAATTCATATTTTCTAATTGGCGAATAAGCGTTTGACCAATTACCATGTGTACTCTCGAGCATGGTCCATACGTTGAATTAGAAAAAGAGATTAAAGAAAGTTTAGATTTTGGATACATTCTGAATTCGCTTCCATAACCTGGTATTCCACCAGCATGGCCAATACTAAATGAGTTTCCAATTTCATCTCTACGAAGCCCATACCCGTAAAATCGTTTTGTTATTAAGTCATCTAAACCTTTGTCAGACTGGCGATGAAATAACATATTAGGAGGTATCGTAATCGTTTTCTCAATTTTATTTGGTCCCTCGTTAATCGAAACTAACACGATATTACCTAATTGATCAAATTTTACATTGTCTAATGATGTATCATATACATGACCGTGATGCATCTCCAATATCGTTGAAACTTTACAAACATCATTTAATACTCTATCAGACTGATTTGAATACGCTTCTTGATGAAAGTTTACATATTTTATGTAATCATCTATGGTAGTCACAAGACCGCCCATGGCACCAAATATTCCATCGTGTAATAATGGCTGACGTTCAAACGTTTGCGATACTTCATTAAATCGGTAACCTTGCGCCAATTTCTCTTTAGGAACATCACTATATTCAAAGGTTGTATCATTCATTTTAAGTGGCATGAAAATATTTTTTTTAATATATTGCTGATATGGTTGCCCAGAAATTTTAGTGATGAGAAGACCTAATATTGCATAACTCAAATTTGAATACTCAAATAAGTTTCCTGGTTTACTGGAATGAATTAAATTTCCACTTTCCAATAAATTGTAAAGTTTTTCTTCAGACCAGTGAAGGCATCTATCTGCCCATGGATCATCTTGTGGTAATCCAGATGTCATGCACAATAGATCGCGAATAGTAATTTCTGGTTGATTCGATGACACCTTTTTAATGATCATATTAGGTATGAACTTAACAACTGGGTCGTTTAAGTTGAGTTTTCCTTCTTCTTTTAACTTCATTATTGCCAAAGAAGTAAAACTCTTACTCATTGATGCTATTCTAAATCTGGTATCTCTATCAACTTTGATATTCTTTTCAATATTTGCATATCCTTGATAATTTAAATGCAGTACTTTTCCGTCATGAACAATAGCATATAAAACGCCAGGTGATTTTGTTTTAACCAAAAAGTCTCGATAAATGGAGTCAATTTCATTAACTATCTCTTGCTTATGGCACTGCGATTGAATTGCGTGACCACTACACGCATAAACGCTGGATGCCAAGAAGCCC
>JACCDO011126733.1_pt1 | contig 11233 bp, 10 predicted proteins | sample 7446101 | NCBI WGS metagenome assembly JACCDO01 (sample SAMN15323440, study PRJNA562643) | freshwater metagenome | isolation source: river surface water | place: USA:Blue River Watershed | collected 2017-08-16
ACAACAGTTTAGTGGATACCGACAAAGACAGACTAATTAGAATTATGAAATTTGTATACCTATCTGTGACTGCTAGCTAAATACACTTCTTTTTGACTTTGACTTGACCGGTACCATCCCAACTTTTGACTGAAATTTTTTTTTTTTAAATGCAGATTGGTCAAATATAAATACATGGCAGATTTCAACATTGACGAAGAATTCGACGGCTTTGGCGCTAATCAACATGTTGGGCCAAACCCATTGATTGCTAAATTACAGCAAGCATTCCGTTCTGAGGTCCATGCGCCTACGATACTGCCGTACGAAAAAGAGTTAGTGGACCAAATTAGACGCGATCTTGAGTCTTTTACGGATCAATTAGAGAATTATGACGAGACTATGGATGATAGTGGGATGCCAGAAAAGGATCGTACTACCATGCATTTTTGGCGTACATTGATGCTTATGGATTTAGAAAGAGTTAGGTATTCATTAACGAGGTATTTAAGATGCCGTCTGAAGAAAATTGAGAATTCTCTAGAATTTATAGCTAGAGATGTAGACTCTAGAGATAGACTATCTGAACAAGAGGAGATGTTTTTTGTAAAATTATATGAATTAAAAAACAATCATTTCAAGGCAGTTGTATTTGACAAATTGACAAGCATAGAAAGTGGTTATATTCCAGATTATAGGTTAGAACATGCCACACCGAATGAAAAGGAATTCGTTTTTGCAAGAGTGTTAAAAAATATTTATCGTTTTGAAGTTGGAGACGGAGTGTATGAAGATTTTGAAGTCGGTATGATTATTATATGTCAATACAGTAAAATTAAAGAATATGTAGAAAAAAAAATTGATGAGAGAGAATTGGAACTTATTTAGTTGGTGCAAAATATATAATATTGTATAATATGGTACATTGATAACAGTCTTTTCATTTTTATATCACTTACATTCGTTTTATTTTTTCTTGGCGATATTTATCGCATAATATGATTTGTTGTTCTACTTTTTGCTCCTTTGTGAGAACATAAAGATCGCTGTTTCGTGGTTCGTTCTCTGGCAAGCTTTCGTTCACATTATTACCATAAATGCTAATGATATCGTTAATCTTGTTATTTCCTGGTTTGAATATCTCCGTAGAGATTGTAAGTATTAATTGGCAAATGTCCATCAATCCGCTTGCTGCTGCATAATACAATGCTGGATGTCCATCATTGTCGACTAAATCAACATTCGCTCCTTTACGTATTAGCAATTTACAAATTTCTTTATATCCGTGTTGACATGCAAAATGTAATGAAGAGAATCCTGATTTAGTAACGGCATTTACATTTGAACCATTTTCAAGTAATAATCGCGCAGTGTTTAAATTACCTCGGTCAACTGCCCATAGCAGTGGTGTGACGTCATCTAAATCATTTGCATTTACATCTGCGCCGTATTTTATGAGTAAAGGTGCTAATGATTCTAGTCCGCTATCAAACAATAGTATCAGTGCTGTATTATTTTTATCATTAACTGCGTTTACATCAGCATTCCTCAATATTAATTCTTTTGCGACATCTTGTAATCCTCTTGTGACTGCGAACAATAGTGGAGTGTTGTTATTATTTGTCGCTACGTTCACATTTGCTCCATTTTCGATCAAAAGTAATGCGATGTTTGCATGTCCTTTAAAAGTGGCCATTAACAACGGAGTCATTTTTTCACAATTGATAGTATTGACATTTGCTTTATACTCAATAATTAAAATTTTACATAAATCGTATAGTCCGTGTTCGCATAAATACAATAATGGCGAGTTTCCATACTTGTTGCATTGATGTACGTTTACGTGTTTTGTTGTTTCTAAAATTTGTTTAATTAATTTAGTATTTCCTTTTTTACACGCTATTAACAATATGGAATTTTTATCAGCGCCATCGACAGTGTTTATATCGCCATACAACATGCTTTTAGCGAATTGAAGCTCATTGCCTTGAGACAATTTACTACTACCATTTGCAATATTTATCATTTGCTGACTGTGATGGCATCTCTTGTTGTACCATTTACAGCTATATATTGCAAATGCTATAATTATCAAAATTGAAGTCGTCGCCAAAATATACTGCTGCATTGACGATAAGAAGGTCATTTTATTCAATATTATATCATTTAAATGCATTTATCTGATACTTTAACTGAACGTTTACTTGTATCGCTAATGTTAAAAAGTTTTGCTGATGAGGCATGGTAGATCTTGACTGCGGAACCTACCTTGAGTCCTGTCAGCTGAAAGTTCCGAGAAATTCGAGTATAATTATTATTTAATCGTTACAAATACAAAAGCGATGGGTATTAAATTTATATGAACCAAGAACCAACCTCAATTGAGCGCACCTTGTTATTCCAGTGTCTGGAATCCAGTCTGTAGTCGGTATTATACCTATTATCTTATTTTTAAATAGGAATTTATCGACAGTTCTCGTACACGAACCATACATATTTTCCTACCTATTATTGAAGTTACATGGGGTGAGGAATTATGAAATTTATAGTTAATTGTAAGTAATGACATACCACTGTATTTCGCCAAAATTGCAAGTCTTTCTTGTATTCTGCATCCTTCTCTTCTAGCTCATTGAACTCGCTAAATTTTGCATTACAATATTTAGGATGTCCAACTAATGGACATGCAAGAGCGCACAATGCTATATCTAATATTGATACTGTATCTCTTAATAAAAATTTATGCTTTCTCTCATTTACTAATATTAAAAGCTCATTTTCAAATAGTTTAACTAATTTTACTCTACATTCTTGAATCTCTTCTTTGTTATTGCTTTTAAAACTATTTGTGAGAATTCCGTTAATTTTAGATTTCAAAATCCAATTATACATAAAATCCCATGTATTTCCAAACTCCGGATTTGTCATTATTTTATCCCATATTTTACTATTTTCTTCAGCAGGATTTAACAAAAATGAATAGGCATATTTTCGAACAAGTGGACCCAACTGATTATCAAATAATTCTTTTAAATTATCATCGATCTTCTCCTTAAACGAGTATTCTGCAATAGACCATGAATCAGCTAGAGCATCCCCATCAGGAAGTATTAATATAGGCACCTTTGTAGCAGTGCTAGACTTACCACCACCACCTGTTGATGAATCAGCTAACAGAAACTTTTTACCATTATTACCGTTGACTCTAGCATTTAAAATTGGAAATACATGTTGCACAGGAGCAAATCCGACTTCGTCAAATTCTATCTTTGCTGATTGCAAGGACCATCTTGCAAATTCAACGTAATGGCTATATGGTATTGTTAATAGTTGCGGTTTTGTCTTCCGCTGTGCCGTGGTGAAATAATTCTCGCAAGCAAGCTTTGCGACAAATGGGAGCATTTTGTATAGGTTATTGATACAATGTTGCAGAGATTAGCAGTAACAGTTATAAATCAGGTAGGAAGTCAAATAAAATCCCAGATAAATAAGATCCAGATAAATGAGAATCTTAAAGTTGAAGATTCCTAGCTTTAGCGGTAGGGTAGGCGAAAATTTTTGGAAGAGTACCGGCTCCTTTCCCACCCGAAAAAAAGTTTCACACAGTTCAGAACAGAAAACAAGACTGAAGGAATTGGTTGTATGCATCGTGTTTAAGAAATATATTATGTACATTCACTTCTTGCCCTTCTTTTTCTTTGCTGCAACCTCGTCGTCGTTATCCGGCTCTTCTTCAGCTTCGTATGTGTCGACAATTCCACGTTTTTTACCACTTTTATATTCATTATTTTCCTTTTCAATTATTCGCACTAAAACATCACATCGTTTTTGAATTTCTAAAATAGTTCTTGATTTTATGAACCAATCAAATAAAAATTCTGGTGCTTGTAATATTTCTGCTCTTATTTGATCGAACGAACCATAACCATGTTTATGTAGCATAAGAATAAGGAATGCGTCCTCGTCCTCGGAGAACAAATGCCCTTTTTGCATTCCATAAACAACTGTTAATGGTGTGCCACTGGCAGCGTGGCGTTGCACTTTGGCATCTAATGCATCGCGTATTTCCTTTGAACGCAATACACGACGATCACCTTTTTCTATTTTATCTGCAATTGCTGAAGAATTTGATAATTCTTGGTATCGTTTAAAGAATACCGTGGCATATTTTTCGATTTCAGTTTCTGTTTTCCCAGTAGCTGCACTCACATCCTTGTGTAGTCCTGGACGATCCGACTTACCATAGGTCTCAAGATAAGATATAAACGTGAAAAAATCTTTTCGACTAATGAATGAAAATCCTTGTTCTTCAAGGGACTTCTTCTCTGCAGCAATATTTTCTGGAAGATCAAATTTACCAGAATCAACAATTGCTTGGTAGGCCTCGGCATCCTCACCAAATTCCGTTAATTTATGAAACTCAGGATCATTTTGTTCATCTAAACTACGTTTATCTTTTCCTGTTGCATCCTCGTTGTTATCTGCTGGTTTTTCGTCATCATCATTACCGTCTTCTTCCTCGTCATCGTGCTGGTTGCCAGATGCTTCTTTTAGTCTTTGGCGATGTAACTTACGTCTCAATCGGATATCTTTTAACTTCAAATCCTTGATCATAGCTATATGCGCATTCTTTTCTTGTGTTAATGAAAATTCGTGATCGGCTATAGCAGCTAATCGTGCCTTGTTAAAGAACTGATATTCCGGGTATTGTATCTTTCTGCGACTTGCTTTTGCTGGTCCGCGGCCAGCAGCACCAGAAGCGGATAGTGCATTTTTATAGTAGTCATTAACATTATACGTCTGTTTTCGCTCACGTTGTGGCAGAGAAATAAATTCTAACTTCGGTAAATCACTTCTTGATGTTGCTTTATTCCGCCAATTTTCACCTTCAAATGTAAACAAATTAATCTCTTGATTTTCTTCTAATGCAATAGAGAAATTAGCTAAATTGTGTTTCATTTCAGTTGCTAGATTAGCGCTTGTTGCTTGAGTTTTTTCTTCACCTCTGGCTAATAGTACATTGATATCTTCATCAGTTAATGTGCCATCTTTACTAGCCATTATTGCGTCTGCACCGAATCGAACCATAGTTAATAGCTCACCTTTTGATAATTGAGCATGCTTTTCTGCTAAACGGCCTTGTTGAATAACTGCCGCATCTAAAAATAATTTACGATCAGCTCTTTCAATAATTTTTTCTTCAACACTACCTTCAGTCACAAATCTGAATACTCTGACTTCTTTTGTTTGACCAATACGATGTGCTCTATCCATGGCTTGTAAGTCGACTTGTGGATTCCAATCACTGTCATATAGTATAACAGTATCAGCGGTTTGAAGATTTATACCCAATCCACCAGCTCTTGTAGATAATAAGAACACAAACTTATCACTTTTAGGCTTATTATATGCATCCATTTGTACATCTCTGTCTTCACCAGAAGTGCCGCCATCGATGCGACAATACTTGTAACCATGGTAGCGAAGATAGTCTTCTAATATATCCAACATACGAGTCATTTGAGAGAAGATAAGTACTCGACTACCTTGTGCCTTTAACTTTGGTAAAAGCTTGTCAAGCAAAATCATTTTTCCACAACTTTGCCACAAGTGAGGACCATCCATATAAGGCGGTCCTGGTTCGGCTCCTTCAAATAAATAAGGATGATTACATACTTTGCGTAGCTGCATAAGCATATTCAATAAGCGTGTTCTTTCCGGCTTACCAATAGCGTTGATTGCATCAAAGTCTTTTGCCAATAATTTTGTGTACCAACTACGTTGTAATGTTGACAAACCTATATATAATTTAGTTTCTTTCTTTGGAGGTATATCTTTTTCTACATCCATTTTAACTCGACGCAACATAAATGGTTTTAACACAGCATGTAACCGCTTGATCACATTTTCTTTAGCCTGACTGGACTCTGTATTAAACCATGAGTCAAAGGACTGACAATCATCGAATACTTCAGGTAGTAAGAAATTTAACAATGCCCACAGCTCATGTAAATTATTTTGTAATGGTGTGCCAGTAATTAATAATTTGAAGTCTGTTTTTAATGTTCTAACAACTAGTGAAAGCAAAGAATTTTCGTTTTTTATGCGATGTGCCTCATCGATAATAACATAACGCCACTTAATCTTGCGTATATATCTTGCCTCTTTCAATATACTTTCATAAGATGTAACTAATATATCAAACTTTCCAATTATTAATTCTGTTGTGCATACGCGCTTTCTTTCTTCGCCATCGCCAAGAAGTTTGATTGCACGAAATGATGGACACCAACGATTAATTTCTCTCATCCAATTTGATACTGTTGATTTTGGTACTACAACAAGATGTGGACCAGATATTTTACGACTTTCTTTTAAATATGCCAATAATGATATTGTTTGCAATGTTTTGCCTAAACCCATTTCATCGGCTAGAATACCGTTAATATTGTTATCATGTAATTTTATTAACCAATTTAAACCTTCTAATTGGTATGATTTCATGGTTCCACCTGTTATACTAAATGGTTGACTGGTTAATCTAGTTACAATGGCTTTGTTAGATGTTGCCAATTGCATCAACTCTTTATCTTCTGATTCTTCTGTCATTTTACTCCTTTTACCACTACTTTTACCGCTACTTTTACCGCTTTTGCTACTACTACTACTATCATTTGTACTATTACCACCAGATAAAAAGTGAGCAAATACTTCTGATTGCTTCATTAAATAGGCTAAACGCAATGCTTATATGGAGAAATTGTAGGTGAGATTATTGAAGGCAAAGATATATAAGTAAATTTATATTACCTTTATCTTCAGATTCTTTCGAATGTTGCGCTTTTTTTAATTCCTCTAATTTTGCCAATTGTTCCTTTTTTATTTCTTCGAATGTGCGTATTTCCTCATGTGCAGTTGGTAAATCTTGAACGTCGTTGTCATCTATATCTATACCATCACCAATATCAATGGTACCATCACCTCCTACTATTCCTTCTTCCTCATTGTCTAGCTCTGTATCTGGTGCAACGCTTGTCTCCATGATGCCTTCTTAGTTTATCTTATAGACCAGCAAATTGGAACTTATATGTTGCCTCCTGTGATATCACTAATGATTGATTTGATGTTATATTTATTTGGTATTTCTTACTTTGTGTCACACAATTTTGAAATCGGTCCTAAGTTCATGGTCCCGGGCCTCTAATTCCCAGACTTCTAAAAAGGAAATGATTAAAGAAACATTAACTACAGTTGAAGTGCAATCGAATCAAATCCTTTCCACCAATAGAATACTAAGATTTTACTAAGATTTAAATGAAGGGTAGGGTTAATTTTGGGGGTATTGGAAAAAAAAAATTACCGAATATATAATAATTAAGATGTCGTTCAATCCTCACGATCAGTATGGGCGTCCGCCTCAGTATAGTCAACAGGCGGCATATGGGCAACCAGCCTATGGACAACCAGCCTACAATAACAGGGGACCACCTAATAGTATGAATATACCTCAGGGTGACCAAATTCCAAGTATGAACTTTATGAATCCAGATATGCTTAAATTTGGATTATCTACTGGTACTGATTTATTAAGTAAACAACGTGAAAAATGGATGCCAGGTGTAAGTGGATTTTATAAATCATTAAAAATATATTTTGCTGTTAGTAATAGTTATGTAGTCAATAAGTTAAGTATATTATTTTATCCATTAAAAAATAAACATTGGAAACGAGAAAGTGATCGTAATAGTGATGGAAAATTAGATGTTTCACATAAATGGTTATTTCCTAGAGATGATATTAATGCACCAGACTTGTATATACCTTTAATGGCATTTATTACATATGTATTATTGTTTGGTCTTAGAAAAGGTTTAGACGCTGGTTTTACTCCAGAGTTACTTATTCAAGCGATATGGAGATGTTTAATATTACAAACTTGTGAATGTTTAGTTATTAAATTTGGTTTGTCATTAATGGGTGTTGTCTCCTTACCATTATTAGATATTTTTGCATATACAGGTTATAAATATGTCGCATTATGTATTAGTGTTATCTCAAGGTTATTTGGTACAACAGTATCATTTATATCGTCGTTATATATGTCCTTAATGTTAGGATATTTTGTATTAAAAACATTTGCAGTAGTTGTACCAGATCAAACAGTAAAAGGTGGAATTGTACCTAGACATGTTATGTTATTTGGATTTGCATTATTACAATTTATTGTTTCTTTTATACTTTGTTGGTTGTAAGAATAGTTACTATTGTCAATTATGTGTTGTATTTTTTATTTTGGCCAATCCTTGAAACGATATCCATGATTACAATAACCCCATGGATTTTTTTCTAAATATTCTTGATGATCATCTTGTGCAGGATAAAACGTAGTAGCTTTGTGAATTGCTGTTACCGCTGTATTACCTTGATATCCTAAATTTTTTTTCTTCAATATTTCGTTTAATTCATTTTTTACTTTAGTTGCTATTTCAAATTGCTTGTCATCATACACAAATATTGCGCTTGCATATTGAGTACCACGATCATTTCCTTGTCTATCTACAGTAGTTGGATCATGAAATTTAAAAAAATGCTTTACTAAATCTTCATATGTTTGCTCATTACCATCGAATGTTAAATCGTACACTTCTACATGACCTGTACTTCCAGTGCATACTTCGCGATATGTTGGATTTTTCTTACCATTAATATCTGGATGCATAAAACCAACTTTGCCACCAAGTACTTTATTTCCTGATTTATTGAAATCTTTAATGAAAAATTTTTCTGTGCCCCAGTAACAACCCGCTAAAAATAATAGAGGTAAGTGTATGTTAATGATCATATTCGAGTAGTTCATCAAAAATCTGTAATTCTCTCGAATCGAATAAACTTACCTCCAAAGCAAGCCTGATTTGACATCATTCGGATTGATGTGTTTAAGCATCTTGTACACGATAATAAGCTGAATAACATCACAAGTAATAATCTTAGCATTATTATTCTCTCTCCTCGATGTTGGTGCAAAATGTTACCTTTTGTAGGATGCTCTCAGTGATGAGTCACAAAAAATGACCGGACTTATTCTGAATCAGATGTTGATATGATTAAAAATACATATTATTTGCAGCACAAATGAGTGTGGTAAGAAGCGCTGTGATTGTTGACTATGGAGTATGCAACGTCTCCGGTTTTTACTTATTTTTACAATGGTGCTTGGGCCGGGTTTTATGAAGGTACATACTTGACTCGCCAAATTCATTCTCTATTTTCAAACATTCGCGTTCCTTGGCTTGTCTTCTTGCCGTAATTGATAATGATTCGATTACTCGCGCTGGTAGCTTTGGCAATGGTATTCTTACTTCATGCGTATGTTGGACATGGAATAAAAGGTAGTGCAACAACTAAATCAACAACTAATAAGAAAAAGGTTGGTATGTTTAAAGCGTTTTGGTTAACATTGATAGATCCATCTAATGAAGAATCTTTAAAGGAGGAAGGTAAACGACGAGCTAATAATGTCAATAATTATAATAATAATAAAAGCAAGTTGAAAGGTCGGTCGTTAAAGGATTAGTGATTATTTATGTCTTATATTGTATCATAACTTAATTCAGATTAGTTTGTATATGAAGTTTTTATTATCGGTAATGAATAAATAGGTTATATATATATTAGATATTAGATATTTATAAGATTTTTTAATTTCAAATCAAGTACTTATTTATTACAGATACATATCTAGCTTATTTCTTGCGTCCCAAAAAGAAGTAACTAGGTGTGAAAATTTCAAGCTTGCCACCATCACATAAATCAATAGCAGTGGCATTCAATAATGCAGAGACTTTTGTACTACCTGCTGGAGCAATACGTAACAATTCTAATAACCAGACCATGGTATGGGTGCAGAGACGACCAATATGAGTCATACGAAATCCTGTTAATGACATTTTACCATTTAAGGTTTCATACCATGGTATTTGATTTTCGTCATGAACACCTCTATTGGCATCAAAATGATCTAACACTTCAAATCCTGCTTTCTCCATGCATTCAATGACATGAGAATAATGTACTAATGTTGGTAAACCATTTCCTACTTCAATACCTTCTTTAATACGAACATGATCTTTATTTTTTGGATCATATTTATCAGTCATGCACCATTCATAACCAACAAATAATCCACCTGGTTTTAATACTTTAGCTACACCACCAAAAGTGTCAACTCTATTTGGTGAGTGACATGTTGCTTCAATTTCATACGCTACATCAAATGTATTTGGTTCCCATACTTTAACTAAATCTTGGAAATCACCGCGTGTTAATTTACACAATTTATCTAAACCAAGTTGTTGGTTGTATTTATTGCCAATATTTACTTGGTATTGATTAATTGTTATGCCATCAATTTGAGCACCAGTAAATATACACATGTTTCTCATTGGGCCACCAACACCACATCCAACATCAAGTGCACGCATACCATGCTTTAAACCAATTCTTGAGCATAGATAGTATTCAGCACGTTTGATTGATTCTACAAAAGTTTCATTCTTAAATCGTGGACCAAAGTGAAATGATTGTCCCCAACCCCATTCATAGAAATCAGTTACAAGATTGTAAAAATGGTTAATCATATCAGCATAACGTTCTTTTCTTTCATCAACAGATTCCGCACTTGTAATTGCACCAGTTTTTTCTCTTGCACCACTAAATAAATTATATTACTTTGTAAGAAAGTCTGTTAATAAAATGAAGTAAATAAACAAAATATTACCTAAACATTCCTTCATAATCATTAATAGAAGTTTCAAACTCATTACGTTGAAGAGTATGATCAGCATTATTTAATATTTTCAAGCCACCAGTTACTTGAGAATTGTAATCGTTACCATCGCGTTTCATGGATGCCTGACGAAACAGAAATAATGAGGATAAAACAGCAGTTACAGCTGTTCCGCCGACAACAATTGGATTCTCTTCTGCATATTTGGTGACTTTACCAACCACTTGTTCCACAGATTGCTGCATGGCGCTAATTATTCCCACACTTTTTCTGACTGGTTTTTGATTTGGATCTGAGGGTGGTTAGACAAACCCAACCCTAAGAAAAAACAAAAGTCTTGGAATTAATTTAATCAGAGATTACTGCAGACGTGAAATTCACTACCAGTAATTAAGCAGAGCTTGCGTTAATAATTATTGTTGATTAATAATTTTTATTAATAATTAGGGTTATTAAATTACATCTCAT
>JACCDO011491529.1_pt1 | contig 11231 bp, 9 predicted proteins | sample 7446101 | NCBI WGS metagenome assembly JACCDO01 (sample SAMN15323440, study PRJNA562643) | freshwater metagenome | isolation source: river surface water | place: USA:Blue River Watershed | collected 2017-08-16
CCTTCCCTACTTCCTGAAGATTGATCGCTTCAAAGCATTCCTGATCTGGCTCGGTAAAACATTTGATCCAACCCTTTTCTAGGAGTAGAACGAGGGTAGCCAATAGTTTCTTATCCTCCCAGCCCAAAGTTTGTTGAAGGAATGCATAGGGCTGAACAAAATACAATTCGTCCAATAAATCAAATTCTTCGTCACTCATAAATCCTGTGCTAGTTCCTAAAATTAAGTAATCTTCTTGTAAATGCAGGTAGGAAATCCTTTGGGTACACGTTTCAATTACTTGAATCTTATACACTTCATCAGGCACTTATGGCATGAAATTCCTCCTTATTTCTTGTAACTTGGGTTCGTGAAAACCACTGAAAAGAAACTCCCAACAGAAAAAATCATTTTAGGCATTGACCCGGGCACAACCGTGATGGGTTATGGCTTGATTTTAACAGAGGGAAAAAAATACAAAATCTTGCAGTACGGGGTCATTCACTTAAAAAAATACGAGACCCACGAATTGAAGTTAAAGAAGATTTTTGAACGAATCACTGGTATTTTGGATGAGTTTGCTCCTGACTCAGTTGCCTTAGAAGCCCCGTTTTTTGGAGTAAACGTTCAATCCATGCTCAAGCTGGGTCGTGCTCAGGGCGTAGCCATGGCTGCCGCACTCTCCAAAGAAATACCCATTACTGAATACTCCCCAAAGAAAGTAAAGCAGTCCGTAACTGGAAATGGGAATGCGTCAAAGGAACAAGTGGCTGCCATGCTCCAAACGTTGCTTGGGATTGAAGAACTGCCAAAACTTCTAGATGCTACGGATGCATTAGCGGTTGCACTTTGCCACCACTTTCATGAAGGGAGAATGCAAACTCGTGGAAGAAATGAAGGCTGGAAGTCCTTCATTGAAGATAATCCCAGCCGACTAAAGAAATAACACCTTAATTCAATTTTGGATAGGGTAGTATACCCGATCGACAGATTATTTAGACGGGATCGTATACCCTATCGATAATTTCAAAACGGTATTATTTACGTCAGCTTGAAAGTATTTGAAAGGTACAATCCCAAAATCATAGCTCGCTTGAAAGTTGACTCCAGAGGTCAATTTGTAGCCCACACCAAAAACACCTCCAATTTCATAGCCTCCAACAGGCGCGGTGTCGGTAATTTTTTCATCTACTGTGGTATACGATCTCGCAATTAAAAATCCGGCCTGAGGGCCCGCAAATACATTAATTTCAGGAGTAATGGCATATCGTGCCAAAACAGGAATGTCCAAGTAACTCAAACTCTCATCAAATTCTTTTTTAGTAGTATTACTTATGGTGCTCATTCCTTTACCTGCGAAAAACAAACCCGGCTCTACCGTTAACTTTTCGGTTGCCTCCATCCCATAGTAGACGCCAAAGTGAGGTCTGATCAAGGAGTTAAAACCACGTTGAACATCTCCATTGGAGAAGTTTGAGGAGCCAATACCGGCACGAACACCAATTTGGGCTTGAGCAGCAGCAGCAAAAGTTAAAAATGCTAGTAAGAGTAGACCTTTTTTCATAATTGGGGTGATAAATTGTTTCTTAAAACTAAAACAAGAAATGTAAAATTCTAATAATGAGCGAATTTTTATTCTGTATAAATTAAAAATTCACGCTGAAAAATTACTCCATCAACTTATTGCCTTAGCAGTTATCATTTGGATTCCCCCCCAATTTTTCTCAAATTTCCTTCCTTAACTAGAAACCCAAATCAACCTTGGTTTGCCTGAAGAGGATTAGACTCCCGAAATGAATTTTTAGTGAAGTCAACACTCGATGACAACCATGCGATTCATCCCACATTCGTAATGATTCGATCCCTCCTTCTCTTTTCTTTTGCCTTCCTGATTTTTGGCTGCGGCTCCCAATCGGACGAACAGACTTTTGACAGTTCCAACTTGCGTCGTGCCACATCAGAAGAAGTGGAAGCTTTGGTAGAAGCCTTTATTCTAGCTGAAGACTCCAGCACCATCCGGATTCCCGAAGGGTTTTACGAACTCAAAACCCAACTTATCCTAGACAACAAAACCGCCATTCGTATCCAAGGGGAAGGAATGGATAAAACAGTGCTTTCATTTCGGGATTTGAAGTCTGGGGGTGAAGGGGTGAAAATCGTAGGCAAGGACATTACCATTGAAGAACTGAGTATAGAGGATGCTCCAGGTGATGGCATCAAAGCCCAGCATACCGATGGGATCACCTTTCGTAAGATCAACGTCACTTGGACACATGGCGATAAATCCAAAAATGGAACCTATGCCATCTATCCCGTGCAATGCAAAAATGTAGTCATCGATGGATGCATTGCTTCCCATTCCAAAGATGCGGGCATCTATGTTGGCCAATCCGAGGACATTGTAGTCAAAAATTCTCTTGCCTTTGGCAATGTGGCCGGAATAGAAATCGAAAACTGTGACCGAGCCGAAGTCTATGGAAATACGGCCAGAGATAATGCCGGAGGTATCCTGGTATTTAACCTGCCAGGTCTACCTAAGGGAGATGGTCGGCAAACTCGCATTTACGACAACGACATTGTGGACAACAACCACGAGAATTTTGCCACACCGCTTGGGGATGGACCCAATGGCAATACCGTAACCATGATCCCTCCTGGATCAGGTATTGTCTTATTGGCCGCCAAAGAAGTGGAGATTTTCAACAACCGCATCTTGCGCAACAAAACCTATGGGGTAGCGATTGCTAGTTACCAAGTAACAGGATTTCCCGCAGAAGCCCCCAACTGGTCTCCCTACACCTCAGATATCAACCTGCACGACAATAGCTACGACCGAGGATCTTTCTTTACCCTACCAGACCTGAGTCGGGAACTAGGGCAACTAGTCAGCCTGTACAATGCCCATGGATGGCTAAAAACCCAGGACATCATCTACGACGGCATTTGGGATGAGTCTATCAGTACTTCAATTGAAAGTAACCCCATGCGAGTCTGCATTCAAGAGCCAAACCTCGAGTCTCTTCGCTTTACGCGCTTCTACCTCATGGAAGGTGAGGACAACATCGACTCCTTTAGCGATTCCAGCCCTTTTCAGCAATGTAAAAGCGCTTCCGGGGACAAACTTTCACTAGCCACTCCTAAAAAATACAAATGAGACTGAACGTTGGGGTTGAACGATTGGTAAAAAAGGGGTTTACCTACTTTTTGCTGCTAGGATTGATGATTTCTTGTGCTCCACAAGCGAGCGAACAGAAAGCAACCTCCGAATTCATAGAAGAAGTCCTCGCACCTGAGGAAGCGGATGGAAAATTTCCCTACCGAAGACTTTCCACCTATGGATTCTTTGTCGGTGAACTGGCAAATCTAAGTCCCAACTCTAGCATTCTCCCCTACCAACCTGCTTCCTCCTTATTTACAGATTATGCTTTAAAAAGTCGATTTATCTCTCTTCCAGAGGGTACACATGCCAGTCTCGAGGGAGAAGAACTCAATTTGCCTCAGGGAACAATTTTGATTAAAAACTTTTACTATCCCTCAGATTTTCGACAACCAGAGGGTGAACGAAGAATCATCGAAACCCGGCTTATGGTTCACGAGGAAGGTGGCTGGGAAGCCTATCCTTACCTCTGGAATGAATCTCAAACAGACGCGGTCCTAAAAGTAGTAGGGGCAGAAAAAGAAGTGCGATTTATCAACCAAGCAGGCGAGGAACAGGTCATCAATTACCTAGTTCCCAACAAAAATCAATGCAAAAGCTGCCACAATAAAAATGAATCCCTCGCACCACTTGGGGTACAAACCAGGCACCTCAACCATGATGTTGCCTATGAAAGTGGAACTGAAAACCAGTTGGCACATTGGTCCAAATTAGGAAAGCTAGTTGGCTTTGAAGGCAAATCCGTGCATCCTTCACTGGTAAATTACGAGGACAAAAGTCAGACCTTAAATGACCGAGCGATGGCCTACTTGGACATCAACTGCGCGCATTGCCATCGAGCAGAGGGTCCTGCAAGTACTTCTGGACTATTTCTTACTTATGGCCAAAAAGACCCCTTGAAGTTGGGGGTATATAAAACCCCAGTTGCCGCAGGAAAGGGTTCTGGGGCACATACCTACGACATTGTCCCTGGGGATGGAGAAGCTTCCATTCTCCTCCACCGCATGAACTCCACGGAGATCGGAGTGGCCATGCCTGAGTTGGGGCGAAGCAGCATTCATGCCGAGGGAGTGGCCCTCATCCGAGATTGGATCAATCAGATGGAGAAAAAATAAAAAAGGGCAGATTTTCACCTGCCCTTTTCAGATGTTCGAATTAAAATTACATGTTATCGCTGCTCACTACCGCTGAGAAATACTCACGGTTCATGCGTGCGATGTTGGTGATGGAAATACCTTTTGGACATTCTGCCTCACATGCTCCAGTATTGGTACAAGCCCCGAAACCTTCAGCATCCATCTGAGCCACCATTTTCTCTGCTCTCGTCTTGCGCTCCACCTGTCCTTGTGGTAACAATGCCAGCTGGGAAACCTTAGCGGAAGTAAATAGCATTGCAGAAGCATTTTTACATGCTGCCACACAAGCACCGCAACCGATGCACTGTGCTGCGTCCATGGCTAGATCTGCCACAGTTTTTGAAATTGGTATTTCGTTGGCGTCAGGAACACCTCCGGTATTGACGGACACATAGCCTCCGGCCTGAATGATGCGATCAAAGGCAGATCGGTTGACTACCAAGTCTTTTACTACAGGAAAGGCTTTTGCTCTCCAAGGTTCAATCGTGATGGTCTCCCCATCTGAGAAGGAACGCATGTGCAACTGACAGGTAGTCGTCTGTTGCGGACCGTGGGGCTTTCCATTGATGTACAAGGAGCACATTCCGCAGATACCCTCGCGGCAATCGTGATCAAAATGAACTGGATCTTCCCCTTTTTCGGTAAGTTGGTCATTCAATACATCCAACATTTCCAAGAATGACATATCCTTGGATACATGATCTGCTACGTAGGTAACAAATCCACCTTGGTCTGCCGCATTTTTCTGTCTCCAGATTTTTAAAGTCAATTTCATCTGTCTACGCTAGTTTTATTTTGGGTCGAGTATCTTGGCATTTCTAGGTTCTGGGAAAGAAAAAGCCAAACTCAACTTTTAATGATTGTCAACAACTTATTTATAGGAACGCTGGGTGAGTTTCACATTTTCAAAGACCAATTCTTCTTTGACCAACTCTTCCTCTTTTCCTTCACCGAGGTATTTCCATGCTGCCACGTAAGCGAAATTCTCATCGTCACGCAAGGCTTCCCCATCAGGTGTTTGGTATTCTTCACGGAAGTGACCGCCACAGGATTCGTTTCTGTTCAAGGCATCATCGACCATCAATTCACCAAGTTCCAAGAAGTCCGCCACACGGTTTGCTTTTTCGAGGGTTTGGTTGAGTTCCTCATTGGTTCCCAACACCTTCACATTCGACCAAAACTCCTTTTTCAAGGCTTGGATATCTGCTTTGGCTTCCTTCAATCCAGCTTCTGTTCGTGCCATTCCGCACTTATCCCACATGATCTTGCCCAATCTTTTGTGGAAGTAATCCACTGGCTTGTTACCATTGATTTTCAATAGACGCTCAATTCCTTGTTTCACTTCTTCTTTTGCGCGAGCAAATTCAGGATGATTTTCGTCGACTTTGGTTGGGGCAAGCTGCGCCAAATAATCCCCTACAGTGTAAGGAATGACAAAATAGCCGTCTGCAAGACCCTGCATCAAGGCAGAAGCACCCAGGCGATTGGCTCCGTGCTCGGAGAAGTTGGCTTCACCCAAGGCGTACAAGCCAGGAACCGTAGTCATCAAATTGTAGTCTACCCAAAGTCCACCCATGGTGTAGTGCACCGCTGGATAGATCATCATCGGCGTCTCGTAGGGATCCTCTCCAGTGATTTGCTTGTACATATCGAAGAGGTTACCGTATTTCTGTTCAATGATCTTACGCGTATCACGCTTGATCGCATCCCGGAAGTCTAAGAATACTGCTTCTCCTGTTTCGTTTACGCCACGACCCTCGTCGCACACGTATTTGGCATTACGAGAAGCCACATCACGAGGTACTAGGTTACCAAAAGATGGATACTTGCGCTCCAAGAAATAGTCGCGGTCCTCTTCTTTGATGTCGTTCGCTTTGATTTGTCCTTTTCTAAGTTTCTCCGCTATCTCTGTCGTAGCTGGTACCCATACGCGACCGTCGTTACGAAGGGATTCAGACATCAGGGTCAACTTGGACTGGTGGTCTCCCGAAACAGGAATACAAGTCGGGTGAATCTGAGTAAAGCAAGGGTTGGCAAAAAACGCCCCACGCTTGTGCGCTCTCCATGCCGCAGTTACGTTGGATCCCATGGCATTGGTTGAAAGGAAAAACACGTTGCCATAACCACCCGTACACAAGAGTACAGCATGTGCTGCATGCGTTTCGATTGCACCAGTAATCAAATTACGGGTTACAATCCCCTTAGCTTGGCCGTCGATGACCACCACGTCCATCATCTCTGTCCGTGGAAATAATTTTACCTTTCCATTAGCTACCTGACGACTCAAAGCTGAGTAGGCGCCTAGAAGGAGTTGCTGTCCTGTTTGACCACGTGCGTAGAAGGTTCGAGACACCTGGGCTCCACCGAAGGAACGGTTGGCCAAAAGCCCTCCATATTCTCGAGCGAAAGGAACACCTTGCGCAACGCATTGATCGATGATTTTTACAGACACCTCAGCCAAGCGGTACACGTTCCCTTCACGAGCACGGTAATCCCCACCTTTGATGGTGTCATAGAATAGTCTGTAAATGGAATCCCCATCATTTTGGTAGTTCTTCGCTGCATTGATTCCTCCTTGAGCTGCAATGGAGTGCGCTCTTCTTGGGCTATCCTGAAAGCAAAATGCCTTCACATTGTAACCCAATTCCGCTAGGGAAGCTGCTGCAGAAGCACCTGCCAAACCTGTTCCTACAACAATGACGTCATACTTACGCTTGTTGGCAGGGTTGACGAGCTTGCTTGAAAACTTATGCTTAGTCCATTTTTCTGCCAAAGGACCAGCAGGAATTTTGGAATCTAGTATCATAGTGGACTATTTAGTAGCTAGTGAAGTGAATGTAAAGTGGCATGGATGCAAATAATGCAGGTACCAGAATGCAGTAGATCCTACCCACTACCTTGATGGCTGGTGAATATTTTTTGTGATTAAGACCTAAAGTTTGAAATGCAGAGGCAAAACCATGGGAGAGGTGAAATCCTAAAAATATCATGGAAACTACGTATAGAGCTACAAGCCAAACTTGCTTGAAGGCTTCACTTACAATGAGATACAAATTTTTGTACTCTTCTCCTTCGTAGGTAACCATAGGAACTTCTCCCCAGTGCATTTTTGCCCAAAATCCTTGCAGGTGGACTACCAAGAAAATAAGAATAATGGTACCCAAGACCCCCATGTTTCGAGAAGACCAAGCAGAATTACTGCTGCCATTGGAAGTTGAATAAGACACCGGTCTTGCAGACTTGTTGTGCTGCGTCAAGAAAATAGAATAGACGATGTGTCCGATCACCGAAATGTAAGTCAGGTAGGACAAGAGTTTCACCGCTGGATTGGTAGTCATAAACTTGGCATACATGTTAAATGCCTGACCTCCATCTCCTTTAAATAGAAGCAAATTTCCAGACACATGCCCTGTCAAAAACAGGATAAGGAAGAGGCCAGTAAGAGCCATAATCAACTTTCTTCCTAGGGTGCTATTCAAGGTTTTGGTAACCCAAGTCATAATTAATAACGATTAGTTTAAAACGAAGAGGTTTTGCTATTCAGGTGGCCAAATTTACATCTGAGAAGACTAGTATCCAATGTATGCAAGACCCTCTTTATTATTTTAAATGATTCTAAATAAGGAGTCAATTCCTCGCATTAAAACTTAATTTTTACTTGAAGCCAACAGTCTGTTCAATTTTATTGTTTTAATTTTTGACGGTTTTTCTCCTTACATCCGTTTACTTCGTATACATAGATTAATTTGCACAAGGTAGCCTAGCAAAAAGCCATCTTTAATCGATCCTTAACGAATAAGATTTGTCACTTGACCGATATGAAGCTTAAAATTTATTTTGTCCTTTTTTGCCTCTCGTTTTTTTCAGCCCTTACAGACGCTTGGGCAACTCACATTCGTGCAGGGGAGATTATCGCAGAACGCGTTTCAGTGCAAACGCTCACCTACCGAATTACCGTTGTGGGCTATACAGATACCCGCTCTTCGGTAGTCTTTGGGCCAGGACGAATCAATTTTGGAGATGGTCGAGAGGAGCAGCTCAATACAAAAAGTGATTTTTCGCTGGTAGAAGATTTAGGGGATATGATTGAGAAGAATACCTTCGTCATTACCCACACTTTTCAAGGTCCAGGCAAGTACAAGATACGATTCCAAGAGTTTAACCGGAACGACCTAACGCTCAACATGGATAATTCGGTGGATACACCTTTCTATGTAGAAACCGAAATTACAATTGATCCCTTCATAGGTGTCAACAACTCACCCGTACTGACCATTCCTCCTGTAGACAATGGAGCAGTCAATGTACGATACATTCACAATCCTGGGGCATACGATCCAGATGGCGACAGCCTTTCCTATAGACTAGAAATTCCTAAGCAAGGATTTGAGCGAGTAGTCAATAACTACAGAGATCCCTCCAATCCAGAATTTAGTAAAAGTAAAGAAGATGGATCTGGCCCAGCTTTTTTACGAGTGGACCCACTTTTGGGTGATCTAGTCTGGGACGCTCCAGGAACAGCCGGGCAGTTCAACGTGGCTTTGCGCATTACAGAATGGCGTAAAATCGATGGAAAATGGGTAGAGATAGGCTATGTGGTTCGGGACATGCAGATCCTTATCGAAAATTCCAAAAACAAACGCCCAAAACTAATTCTACCTCCTGACCTATGCGTGGAGGCAGGAACACGAATTAAGGAAATCATTCAAGGACAAGACCCAGATGGAGATCCCATCAAAATTGAAGTTTTTGGCGAGCCCATAGAAATCAATACTTCTCCAGCCACTTACAAACCAACAAACGAGTTCCAGGTTCAGCCAGCCAAAGTGAATTTTGATTGGCAAACGGTCTGCAATCATGTGCGGGAACGGGAGTATGAGGTACGCGTACGCATCACCGACAAGCCTCTTTCTGGACCTAAATTGGTAGATATTCAAACTTGGAAAATTAAAGTAATTGGTCCGCCGCCTGTTTGGGATGAACTGGAGCAATTACCTGGAAGGACAGTTAAATTGAATTGGGACCCATACACCTGCGCCAATTCTGCTCAAGAGATGCAGGTTTGGAGAAGAATCAATTCGGATCCTTACAAGCCCGAATCTTGCGAAACAGGAATCCGAGATGGCTTTGAATTGATTGGCACTACCAACATGACCACATTTTCTTTCACAGATACCAATGCTGGCCTGGGATTGGCGCCAGGCAATACCTATTGCTACAGACTCGTAGCGGCGTTCCCTACGCCTAGACTCGGAGAAAGCATTGTTTCCCAAGAAATTTGCATCACAATCGATGTAGATGTGCCCCTTTTAACCAATGTGAGCATCACCAAAACAGATGAGCAAAACGGAGAAATTTTTGTCAAATGGACGCCTCCCTATGACTTGAACAAAACCCAATATCCAGGTCCTTATTCCTATGAATTGATTCGAAGCGAAGGAATAACGGGTTCCCAAAACAGAATTTCTCTTGGAAAATCGGCCGACACCGTGTTTACCGACAAACGCTTGAATACCAAAAACCTGGTTTACAATTACAAAGTGGTGCTTTGGGACAAAAACACCAAGGTGGATACCTCCTCAAAGGCTTCATCTGTTCGACTTGAACCTACAATCATCAACGAAGCCATTGAATTGAAATGGGCATTTACTGTTCCCTGGAACAATTCCATAGCCCAATACAAGCATGAAGTCTACCGCAACCGTGCAGATGCTTCAGCATCGGACGTGGTCAATTTTGTAAAAATTGCAGAAGTGGATGTAACGCAGAAAGGGTTTCTCTACCTGGATGAAGGTAAATTCAATGGGGTCAAATTGAAAAAGGAGCTGGAGTATTGCTACTATGTCATCACAAAAGGTGCTTACAATGTATCCGGCTTGGTTTATCCTTTGGAAAACCGATCCCAAATCATCTGTGCCAAGCCCGATGACAATCGCCTTCCTTGCGCACCTGTATTGACCTTTGAGGGCCCAGATTGTACTGCCTATGTTTCTGAAGAATCCTGTGGTAATATTACCTATGTGCATGAATTGAGCTGGAAGCCTAATTTCAGCGGCAGCTGCGACGATGAGTTGAGCGGCTATCGATTGTATTTCAATCCCGAAGGTACCCCAGATGGTACTTTTACCCGAGTAGGACAATTTACCGCACAACAACTCCGCACTACGCTTCGCAACCTACCCAACTACAAGGGCTGCTACTACCTGACTGCAGTGGATCGATCTGGAAATGAAAGTCCGAAAAGCAATGTAGTTTGTGTGGACAACTGTCCCAATTACTTACTTCCCAATGCCTTTTCTCCAAATAACGATGGGCTCAACGATACCTTCATGGCTTTTGACAATCCTTTTTCAAAATGTCCAAGGTTTGTAACCCAGGTAGAGCTGTTTATCGTCAATCGCTGGGGGACAGAGGTCTTCCGCTATGCCGGCCAAAACGCAGGAGAGAATGATCCCTTTATACGTTGGGATGGTCGAGATAAAAGTGGGGCTGAACTTCCAGCGGGCACTTACTACTACTCAGGCACAGTAAACTTTGATGTGGTCGATCCAAGCAAAAAACAGCAAACCCTGAAGGGAACGATACAACTCCTTCGCTAATGGCCAGTCCCTCCATCCTGCTTTTTGATGGACATTGTAGCCTATGCAATGCCTCAGTGGATTTTATATTGAAGCGGGACGCAAAGAAAAAAGTCCTTTTTGCAGCGATGCAAAGTCCTGCTGGACAGCATGTGCTGAAGCACTACGGCCTGCCTACCACTTATTTGGATACGCTCGTTTTGGTGGAGAATGGGAAAGCCTACTTTGGAAGTACAGCTGCCTTGCGAGTAGCGCGGCTTTTGCGAAGAGGCTGGCCACTTTTCTACGCGTTAATCATTTTACCGAAAGGAATTCGGGACCGAATTTACCAGTGGATTGGTGCCAATCGTTACGCCTGGTTTGGTCAAAGAGAAAGTTGCA
>JACCDO011132698.1_pt1 | contig 11230 bp, 7 predicted proteins | sample 7446101 | NCBI WGS metagenome assembly JACCDO01 (sample SAMN15323440, study PRJNA562643) | freshwater metagenome | isolation source: river surface water | place: USA:Blue River Watershed | collected 2017-08-16
GGCACAAAATGAAGTACCAATGGCTGGCATTCAAAGCCCGTGATCCCAAAACCCTGGAAGCCGACGTCGATAAAATCCTCACCGGATTTGGCTCAGACTATCGACTGACTTTTTCGTGAGAGCTTAGTAATGGTAATCAATATACATTTGAAGCCTCCTTTGTTGTTGTAAAACGAGAGATAAAACAAATCAGCCAACCCATTAGACTTATTAACTTTTTATAACATAGCCTTACTAATCATTTTTGATGAAGTCATTACACCAACTCATCAAAAAGTCGGCAACAAATCATCCACCAAAAGACCATGCAAAAAGCAATTTACCAGCCCAAATCGCCAAAGAACACTTTCAAAAATATAGAAGTGATCTATAGCGCCAAAATAGTACTGGACTGAATCGTTAAGGTCGCCTCACATTTCCTCACATTTTTCATCAATAGATTGCCTCAAATATATTTACACCCTTCCATCAAAGATAAACATTTGCCCCCCAAGCAAAAATAAATTAGCAATTTCTAATCTTAGCGGGTGCAGTTAAAAGAAAGCCTGTAGCTGTAACAGTACGAATAGGTAAAGGATACCCCAAAACGTCTAAGCATTTTTTACGCAACCTAGCTATCAGAACATCAATAGAGTGGTAATCCACACCAGCAGTGCTTCTCCCCCCACTCAGCACCGCTGCAATTTGAGCCTTACTAACCACTTCACCATTGGCATCCACCAAAGTACGGACAACCAAAAACTCCTTGGGTGTTAAGGGGAGCGACCTTGCATCTGGGGCACACCACGTCCAATCTTGCATATTCAGCAGCCAATGTGACATTTCCAGTTCGCTATTCCGTTCACTTTTTACTACACGACGAAACACCGACTGGATATTTGCAACTAACTCCCGCAAATCTACTGGCTTCACTAGATACACGTCAGCACCACTTTCTAAACCAGTCAGACGATCATTTATCTGATCTCGTGCCGATGCAATAACAATACCAATGTTCGGTATAGAATGAAGCTGCCTAGCAATAGTAAAACCATCATCTCCCGGTAGCTCGATATCCAATACCACGATATCAACCGGACTATCTGACAGCTGAAAAAAGAACTCTTGACTACAGGTCGCCCCCCACACGGGATAACCACAAGCCTGTAAGAAGTCCACAATGCATGCAAGCAAATCTGGCTCGTCTTCAACGACAGCAACCCGTGGCAACTCTTTCTGAGTAATCGTTTTATTCATTAGCTATTCTCGTTATTACTTCCGTATGGTAGCGTTACTTGCACAGTAGTCCCGGAACCAGGCACGCTCTCAATTTGAAATTGTCCCTGATGCAAAGCAACAATACGTCGACATAGAAATAGACCTAAACCGGCGCCTCCAGCCTTATCCGCGTTCTGACCACGGAAGTAGCGTGTACCAAGAGTCGCTTGGTCAGCCAATGGAATACCAATGCCAAAATCTTGAATGGAAAATGTAATGGTATTCACGCCTTCAGTAATATGGAGGCATACTGCCATACCTGTTTTTGAATATTTACACGCATTACCTAATAAGCTCTTCGTAAGAAGTTCTTCTAGCGTTGTTCGACGCCAGCACTGAGCTTCTGGCGGATAACTATAGACGGACTTTCCACGAAGAGCTTAAATTGAGCAATAAAATACGAATAAGGGCTGCATCTCCACATAACCTGAGTGATAACGTCCCATTACCTTCGAGACATACGTTATGCTCCGGTGAATTCAGCTGAGCCTGCTCTACCACCGACTTTAGGAAAGACTCTAATTCAATCAAATCTGAAGTTGGCTTCAAGCCCTCGTGTTCCAGACGAGTCAAACGATCTTCCGCCAAACAATTATCAATGAACCTGGCAAGCCTCTTCACGCCACGCCGCACCCGTAAAATCACTGTACTAGAAGCACACTGTGTCTCACATTGAAGCTCCAACAACTGAGATGCAGCATCAATCACTGCCAGTGGTGATCGAAGTTCATGGGATACCATCGCGATGAATTGCTTTTGATCAATCAATAGCTGCTCTGCCATTGCTTTCGCCGCCTGTAACTGTTCGCGTGCTGATTCTCTTTCCTCAACATTTAATCCTAGGGATAGAGCACCACTAACCCGACCTGCATCATCCAAATAAACAGCGTTGTGCCACTCACACAAGAACTCGTTACCATTACGATGCTTATTTCGATTAAGAGAACGTGTTTCAAGCCCTTGCTCTAGAACGCCCTCCACAGCTTTACGCACACCCTCCAATTCTGCAAATGGAACTAGTAATTCGTACAAATCCCGCCCTAGGGCCTCTTCACGCGCCCATCCGAAAATTACAGTAGCTCCTGCATTCCAGTGGGTAATTCGATGACTCCGGTCTGAGACAATAAAGGCCATAGGGATGGTATCGAACACCACCCGAAAGCGTTGCTCACTACTCCTCAAACGCCGGTTACTTCGAATGACAAACCAAGCAATTATGCTGGCAAGCAACCCTAAGCCAGCAGAAGCTGCCACCACCATATACAGCCCAGTCAGATCCATTTCTGGATGTGGATCATATAAAAAACCATCTAGATTAAAGTCTGAAGGCAACATAGCCAATTCACCGTACACTTCAGCAATATGCCTCCAGCGTCCTTGGTGCATGTGCCCGATCTCAAGTAAATCAGCTCGCAATAGCGGCACCATTTGCTCCGCTTCGTAACGCAAGGCGGCCAAACTATGTCGTTGTCCATACCGTTTGTAAATTAGTTGAACAATTTCTTCAGGATTTTCCATAGCGTACTGCCATCCTTTCAGGCTTGCGGCCCGAAAACGGCGCACACGGTCTGGATAATTCTTTAATTGCTCTGAGGTAGTAAATAAATTATCGCCATAAAAATCAATACCACTACTTCTGGGTGAATACAGTACAAAATCAGTATGTGCATTAACCAGTTCAAACGGCTCATCAATGACATAGACAGACATTCCATCGATCTTGCCTTCAAGCAATTCTTTCACCTGAAAATTGTGTGATACCAAGGTGTAGTGATGTTCATCCAGTCCTTCCCTGCGCAAATATGCAATAAGCTCCGCAGAACCCGGCTCTATCATTAAACGTCCTCGATTCAGGTCATGAATACTTTGCAAACTGCTGCCTTTGCGCACCATCAACGCTAACGGGGAATGCTGAAAAATCGTCGCCAACACCACCACCGACTCCCCCTTTGCCCGTAACAAAAGCAAATCAGTTGTCCCAACCCCAAACTCGGCCTCTCCTTTGAGCACCTTCCCTGTGGTATCCATTCCTGGCTCAGCTGGCAAGATATCCACATCGAGTCCCTCCTCTCGGTAATACCCCTGAGAAAGAGCCGCGTAATAGCCTGCAAATTGGAATTGGTGGAGCCATTTCAGCTGCAAACGCACCTTGTCAGCAGCGGCACTCTGAAAAGAAGCCCAAAATAAAAGTGCTGCAAGAAATGTATGGAAAAAATACTTTTTTCTACTCGTGTTTCTCATCTCTATTTACCCAAGTCGCCTCAGCCATGTCCTCAAGACCATCCGGAACCACTTATTTCCCCACAGGATGGTATGACACATTTAAGCCATGCAGGAATTCGATTTTTTTAAAATGCGAATAATACGACCCACAGGTAAGCATTAAGAAGACAAAGGAGTTAAAAAATAAAAATAGAGGGTATTCACGACGCCATTTAGCCAGCTATTTAAAATAGCCAAACTAAAAAGTATCAAATATGGAGGGACACACTAGAAAGAACCTTTTATTGCATGCCTCATGGCCGCAAAGCATTAGCAAACACTAATACCAATGTTCGCAGAATGCTCGGACAAATTCAAAACAGAAAAGACAAACCGAGATAACTCCCGCTTTTTCCTGCATGCAACCACGCTTGAGAAAAGACTAAGCTCTTCGTAGAAAGTTGGTCTGTAGTGACACGCCACAGGCCTAGTGCTAACGACGAACAATACTAGAAGAACTTCTTACGAGGAGCTTATCGGGCTAGCCCGGCAAATTAGGCAGCGTTCTGCAAATCCGGCCATGTTCCCGGAAATAAACGAGGTGATCCAGGTATTGGGCCATGCTTTTGGGCATAGGGGTGCGTGCGCGGACGATATAGAAAATAAGAGCGCGGCCTGCGTGGAGTAGGCACAAGCCGTCTTCTAGGGCTTGGGGTTCCAGTGTCTGTTCGCCAGCGAGACGTACAGGTGACAGGACGGGCTCAAAGTTGGAGAGCATTTCCCCTATGGTGGCAAAACGTGCCCACACATCAAAGATATTGACGTCGGTGCGTAGGGTTTCTGTTTTGATTTTTGCCGCCGAAGCAAATTCGGCGACCAAGGGCACCACAGGGGCAAAGGGCGTAATCGCCCCAAAGTGGGCTTTCATCGCCTCTGCAATGCGGTCAATGTCGCGCATACATTGACTGATTTTGATGTAGCGACTTTCGTAAAACTCTTCCACGCTGAGAGAAAAGACACGGAAAGGCTCGCCCCAGAGTTCGTCGATGCCTTCCTGGCCGCTGCGATGCAACACCAAGCGCCCCAGCTCCAAGGCCTCCAGCAAACAGCGCCCACATTCCTGCACCAGCGGGTAATCCGACTGCACATCCACACCATCCGCTTGCAGCTCGACAAGGCGCCGGAAAATATCGGTAGCACGGTTGAACAAGGCCCCAGCCAACATGCCCCCTTTTACCCGCCGCATGGCCGGGTTGGTTTCCGCCTCATAGGCCGCTCGCGCCTCTTTCAACCGCACGCCGGGCACATTTAAACCATGCTCAGTGTGATTAAACAGTCGGCGCGTCAGAGCCTCAATCAGGTTCCGTTTGGCATGTAACGAGTCTTGAGGAACGGGATAGGTCTTAACCCAATAGCCACCATAAAAAACCCGCTCTTGCTGGTTAATCTGGCGCCGGGTGCCTTCTTCAGGCTCCAAACCAAGCTCACTTGGCATCACGATTGCGGAAAAAGAGCCCATGACGTTGCTCCCGAACAGGATGGGCAGCATTTCAAGCAAGAAATATGCTGCACCGCAATGCGCACTATATAACTGATTTTTAATAATAAATAAGCAATAGCAATTTTGTTTTAGGCCGTAAGGCGCACCAAAACAAGGCTTGAGGTGCCAACTTGGGGCAAACTAGACCGATAGTGCGCACTGATCTGTGCGCATTTCGTCAAGACATCATGGACAGCACGATTATGGTGCGGGTGATTCCGGGGATGGGTGACTATTGAGTAACTGCAAGACCGTGGAAAAATCCAAGCGTGCCAGTGCTTGTTCCACACTGCTAAATAACGCGGGGGTTAAATCCTGCTCAAGGTTGGGGCGCAGGGTCTGAAACAGTTTCAGGGCGTGCAAATTATGCTCCGCCAACACGGCACGTAGCTCATCCAAGCCTAATAGAAAATCCTGCTCCGGCAGCAGGGCGGCGGATAAGGTCACGGTCTTTGTGTCGACTGAGGTATGAGCTACATAGTCCAAAAGCTCGCGCAAAGCCTGCTCTAAGGGAACGAGCCAGTCGGCCTCTGCCCGCTGCTCGTTCATCGCCTGCTCACCCTGCTGGGCGCAGGCACTGAGCCGATGGGCGGCTAGGTTTCCGGCACAGCCCTTTAATTTATGCAACCGAGCCGCTGCCGTAGCCCATTGCTTTTGCTCTAAGTAGCCCTGTAACTCCGGAACAATTGCCGCAAATTCATCGCGCAGTTGCTGTGCTAGGGACTGGAATAAATCCACATCCCCCCCCAGACGGCGCATTAGCTCCTCCCAATGGATGCATTCTGCATCGCTATCACTGGTGGGCTGGGGACAGGGCGCGGGCAAGGCCAGCAGAGGTGCGGGGGATGGCAGGGCCTGGGGAGCACATTGCTGCAACACCGTGCTCACCATCATTTCCAGGTCGTAGGGCTTGCCCACAAAGGCGTTGATTCCCACCGCCTGGGCACGGCTGACCTGTTCCGGCAGCACCCCAGCTGATACGGCAAGCACGGGTATGTGACTGAGGCGCAAATCCCGGCGGATATGCTCCGTGGCCTCAAAGCCATCCATGATGGGCATGTGCAAATCCATGAGCACAATATGGAAGGGCTCGCCATCGGCCCGACGCAAGCGCTTTAGGGCTTGGGCGCCGTGTTCAGCGGTTTCCACATACGCGCCCTCCCCTTCCAAGATACGCTTGGCCACGTCCAAATTCATGGCGCTGTCGTCCACCACCAAAATGCGGATACCGCTCAGCCGAGCGCCTGTGGGCAAGGATAAGTTGGGCAGCGGCGGACGCACATCGGCCAAGCTACCTTGGAACAATTCCAACGGCACATCGACAACAAACTCGCTGCCCTGCCCCAATTGACTATGTACACTCAGGCTCCCGCCCATGGCATGTACTAAACCTCGGCTAATTGATAAGCCCAAGCCCGTACCGCCAAAGCGCCGGGTTGTGGACACATCGGCTTGCTCAAAGGCGCCAAAAATGCGCTCTAGTTTTTCTGGGGCAATGCCAATACCCGTATCACTCACCACAAAGCGGAAATGCCCTAAATCCCCCTCGCTATCCAGACAGAGCAGACGCACACTCACCCGCCCTTGCTCGGTAAACTTGACCGCATTCCCCAACAAATTCACCAATACCTGGGCCAAGCGCCGCTGATCGCCTAAGACAAAATCCATGCTATTCGGGGCCTGAATCTGGAAATCCAGGCCTTTGTCTTTCGCTTGGGGGGCAATGATGGCCGCTACAGTGTCTAACACGCCCGGCAGTAAGAACGGCTCATGCTCCAAGAGCAGATGCCCGGCTTCAATGCGGGAATATTCCAAAATGTCATTAATCACGGACAACATCGCCGCCCCCGCCACGACGATGTTATGCAGCATGCTTTGCTGGTCAGTGTTCATGGGGCTGCGTTGCAGCAGCTGGGCCATGCCCAAAATGGTATTCATGGGCGTGCGAATTTCATGGCTCATATTGGCCAAAAAGTCGCTCTTGGACTGGTTGGCAGCATCCGCCATGTCTTTGGCCAAACGTAGCGTTTGCTCCGCATGGCGGAAACTACTCACGTCGCTAATCAACACCAACAAATGGGGCTGGCCGCCACTGGTGAATGGCACAAAGTCGCAGGCCAACCACACTTCCCGGCCTAGGGGAGTTTGATAACGACACTCCCGCGACGTACGGGCATTCAACGCTAAGGTCTCCAAAGCCGGGGCTAACAGACCGAAATTGCGCCACGCCATAGAATTGCGGAAGTTTTCTTTAAGAATGTGCTCCCGTGAGCTGGCAAAAATACGGCACACACTGTCATTGACCAGCACGCAGGAGCCATCTTCCCGGAACAGCATCACCCCTTGAGTCGATTCGTAGATGATCTTGCGGTTCAAATCCGCCAGCTCCGCCCGTTCCAGTTCCACCTGTTTGCGGGTGGTGATGTCTTGCCAGATGGCCAAAATGAAATCCCGGCCATCCAAGCGAATAGGGGAATTAAACGCCAACACATCCCGCTCTTCCCCAGTACGGGTGCGGTGACGGTTTTCGAACGCAGGAGACGATTGCCCAGACAGCACAGCATACATACGCGCCCGTAGCTGCTCTGGCGACAAGCGCGCCTGAATATCTAATAAGTTGAGGGCTGCCATTTCTTGGCGCGAATAACTGAGCATGGCGCAGGCGGCGTTATTAAATTCGATAAACGCCATACTGGCCGCGTCAATCAACACAATCCCCACGGGCGCTTTATAGAAAATCGTGCGCAAGCGCTCTTCACTGGCATGCAAGGACTGGGATAAGCGCAGTGCCTCTTGGGCGGAGCGGCGCTTACTGATATAGGCCAGAGTAATGCCCACCAGAAGCAGCGCGATAGTGCCCAGGGCCGCTAACTGCACCCAAAACGGATCTTGGCGTAACCGGGGGGCAAAATCTGGCAAGGCAGAAAAACGAAGCAACCACTGGCCACCATCGAGATACAAAGTTTTCTCAATAGTAAAGTCCGGTGTCGGCTGGATGGGGCGTTTTCCCTCTTTACTGTAGTCGCTGCTATCAAACAAGCGAGCTCGTTTGCCGGGCTCTTCGTTGGTGAACACCTCCACCCGCATACCCCGCAACTCACTCTTCAAAATCGTGCCCATCAAATCCGCCGCACGAAAAGGCATATACACCCAGCCCAAGAGATTACGACGCCGTTCCTGCAAAGAAGGCGGCGTCACACCATTAAGGTAGACCGGCAAATACATCAAAAAGCCCGGCGCCGCACTGCCGTAATCTTCTTGCACCAACACCACTTTATGGGAATAGGCGATGCCACCATGGTCACGGGCCCGCATCATGGCGGCCCGACGCACGGGCTCAGAAAACATATCGTAGCCAATGGCTTTTTGATTGCGGTACGAGGAAGGGGCGAGATAAACGATGGGCCCATACTCAACGCGCTCACCACTGGGCCACAGCACAAAGCGCGACACGCTGTGCTTTTTGACAAACTGATCTAAGCGCCCTTTTTGCTCTTGTGTAACAAACAAGGCAAAGCCCAAACCTTGCAGGCCATCAAATGAGCTGGTCTGTCCCAGCTCACCCACATAACGGAGCCATTGCTCCCGATCCACATCGCCCGTAGCCGCCCACAAACCTGCCGCCCCACGCAACATCTGCTCATAGCCAAACATACGGCTAGCAATCACGTTGCTCACTTGCTGAGCATCAAATTCAAATTGCTCGCGCAAATTACGGTCATGGCTACTGCGCAGGGTTTGCCAAATGGTCAGCAAAGCCAATAGAGCCAAACACAATACCAACAGCGCAGGTAAATAAGGCCAACGGGCTGCCGCTTGGCGGGCCGAGGCCAAAGGATCAACGAAGGTTTCTGGAACAGGCCCAGACATCAGAACCGCCCTTTATTCCAAGGGCTGAGGAGCCGACAACAAGCAGGCTTGAGCACTGTTGCGGCCCGCTGCTTTGGCGCGATACAGAGCTTTATCCGCTGCCGAAAGCAACTCTTGCAAGTAATCCGCTCCGGCCACGCCATCCCCCACCTGATGAGCTAAACATGCCACACCCACGCTCACCGTCACCACGGGCGCGGCATCAGAACAAGGATGGGGACGAGCGAGGCCATACACCTGATCGCACAAGTCTTGGGCAATTTTTTCGGCTTGTTCCAAAGGGGTTTGCGGCAAGAGCAAGACGAACTCTTCCCCGCCATAACGGGCCGCCACATCGCCCGCACGCTTGGCCATGCCGTGCAGCACTCCCGCCACGGCCTTTAAGCAATCGTCCCCGGCCAGGTGGCCGAAGCAATCGTTGTAGCGTTTGAAGTAATCCACATCCACCATCAACAGCGACATGGGCGCATGGGTACGGGTGAAACGGCGCCACTCCAAAGCCAAGGCTTGGTCGAAAGCACGCCGATTGGCGATGCCAGTGAGGCCATCGAGACAGACCAATTTTTGCAGCTCGTCGCTTTTACGCTTTAGAGCCAAATGGGTGCGCACACGGGCTTGGACAATAGGCGGGCTGATGGGCTTGTGAATAAAATCCACCGCACCTAACTCTAGAGCCTGAATTTCTTTATTCACTTCCCGATGGGCCGTCAGGAACAGCACCGGAATATCCGCCAACTCAGGGGCGGCTTTCAGCGCCGCGCACACGGCAAAGCCATCCATGCCCGGCATTTCAGCGTCCAGCAAAATCAGCTCTGGTTTCACCCGCCACGCCAAGTCCATGGCGCTGTGGCCGTTCAAACCAAAGAACAACTCACCGAGCGGTTCTAAAACACGCGCCAGCACCTGGATAACGCCGGGGTCGTCATCCACTACTAGCAGGCGTGGCCTCAATACGGAAGACACGCTGAAGTGTTCAGATCGGATGTTCATGATTTTTGCTATCGGTTATGGCTTTGTATGACTTTAGTCAAAACAATACTTCAAAAACCCTGACAGGAACCTAACTTTTTCGCACATTACCACTTCACCAACAGAACTACACTATCCCAATGCGACATTTTTTTACCCTTGGCGTAGGCGTTCGACTGACTGCACCAGTTCGGCCAAGGATGTAGCGCGCATTTTCTCCATGACTTTGGAGCGATGCTGCTCTATCGTTTTGACGCTGATACTCAGTTCTTCTGCAATCTGTTTATTGCTCAAGCCACTCAATACCCCTTCCAGCACTTCCCGCTCGCGGGCGGTCAATTGGGAAAAGCGCGCCTCCAAAATAGAGTGCTGCATCTTGCGGCGCCGTTGCTGGGCATACAAATCCAAAGCTTGGTCAATACGATCCAACAAGGCTTGCTCAGGAAACGGCTTTTGCAAAAAGTCCAAGGCCCCAGCGCGCATGGCCTGCACCGCCGTGGGCACGTCCGCATGGCCGGAAATAAAAATGATGGGCGGCACATCGCCGATTTCTTGCAAGCGCTGTTGCAACTGAATGCCCGACATACCCGGCAACCGTACATCCAACACCAAGCAGCAGCATTGCTTAGCAGCGGGATCGGCCAGATAGGCCGGGCAACTGGCAAACGCCTTGACCTGTAAGCCCTGGGTTTCGATCAGCAGACACAGGGAATCGCGCACTACTTCTTCATCATCAACGACGCACACCAAGGCGCCGGGAAAATCAGCTAGGGAAGCCATGCTTATCCTCCTGAGCATTGGAGCGATAGTTGAGCGTAAACATAAAGCGCGTACCCCGTTCTCCGCTCACTTCTTCGGCCCACAACTGCCCCTTATGGTTATCAATGATGGTTTGACAAATGGGCAAACCCATGCCCATACCATCACGCTTACTGGATACAAACGGCTCAAAGGCATGGGCCACCGTCAGCCCGGCAAACCCCTCACCATAGTCGCGCACGGTGACACGCACCTGGGTGTCTAAGGCTTCACTGCGCACCACAATCTGGCGCGGACGAGACAATTTTCCGTCATGCATAGCCTCGATGGCATTGCGCAGCAAATTGAACAGCAACTGCTCAATCTGCAATTCGTCCAAATCCACTGGCGGCAAGTTGTGATCCAACTGGGACACGATATTGATGCCCGCCACGGCCACTTGCCGCTCCGCCCAAGAGATAACGCGCAACACCAAGGCATTAATGTCACACGAGGTATAACGGGGCTCGCTACGACGCACAAACTCACGGATGCGGCGCACAATTTCCCCAGCCCGTAGCGCCTGAGCATTGATGATGGATAAGGTCTTACTCAAGGAATCCACATCAAATTGGCCCTTGAGCTGGCGCATAC
>JACCDO012067170.1_pt1 | contig 11229 bp, 12 predicted proteins | sample 7446101 | NCBI WGS metagenome assembly JACCDO01 (sample SAMN15323440, study PRJNA562643) | freshwater metagenome | isolation source: river surface water | place: USA:Blue River Watershed | collected 2017-08-16
CACAATGCGTATATTTCGTTTGCAAAAACAAGGCTTTTGCGCCATAGTTCCGCGTTGCTAAATTCAGGTTTGCAGCTGGCCTAGCCTCATAAGGCCTAGTCCTGCCAGCCATTCTGGCGGTCTGTTTCTAGCTAATTTGTTGTGTTTTTTCCGGAGAGTTGATGGCGAAAGAAGATCTGATTGAAATGGAAGGTGTGGTTGATGAGGTTTTACCTGATTCACGTTATCGGGTTACCTTGGATAATGGTCACGTATTAATTGCTTACAGTGGCGGCAAAATGCGTAAGAATCACATCCGTATTTTGGCTGGCGATAAGGTTTCACTAGAATTATCACCTTATGATTTATCTAAAGGTCGAATTACATTCCGCCATATTGAAGGACGTGGCCCTATGACACCGAGCAGACGTCCTCCTAAACGTCCATGATCTTCGGGCCAAGCTCTAAAATTTCTTGAGCTGAGCCCGACTTTCCCCTACTTCGCATTCTTCTAGTAATAACTATCTGCAACACTGTTTGCAGTATTGATTCGTCTAATACATTAGTCAAAATAAAACGGGCTTAACATTAAGCCCGTTTTATTAGTGACAAGTTAAAAATCAATCTGCTTTGACTGCTTCCACTTGTATTGCCAACTTTACTTCTGGTGCAAAGCGCGGAAGTCCATAATTCAAACCAAAATCACTGCGATCAAAACTCGCATGGGCATCAGCACCACAAACTTCACGCTTTAACATAGGATGCATAATGCATTTAAAGTGACTGATGGTGAGTTTCATAGGTTTAGTCACACCTAATAAAGTCATGTCACCCTCAACTGCAGCGAGTTTGTCGCCGTCGAATTTTAAAGCTGTACTCTTATAAGTCACAGTAGGAAATTTTTCTACATTAAACATATCCTTACCGCGCGCATGTTCGTTCATTTTTGTGTGACCGAAATCGATAGAACTAGCATCAATGGTGATCTCTACAGAACCTGTTTTAGCAGCACGATCTAATACCACTTTGCCTGAAGTTTTTAAAAACTTGCCACGCCAAAAAGAAATACCTAAATGATCTGCTTCGAAACTAGGATAAGTGTGGCCTGGTTCTATTTGATATGTTTGCGCAAAAACTAATGGTGCAGCTACAAAACCGATTAATGCTACTAATAGATGTTTCATATTCATATAATCTCCTCAGATAGTTAATGCCACGTTTTATTTACTAGTAACAATACGAAATTTAATCACCACCTCGTCGGCAACAATAGAAGTATCCTTCCATTCTCCCTCACCTATGGAAAAAGCCAATCTTCGAATAGGAAGACTACCTTCAAAAATCTGAACAGCGCCTTCTTTTCTCAAAGTCAGAGGGAAATTTACCTCTCCTGTCTTACCTTTAATCGTGAGTTTTCCACTCGCTTCAAATTTTCCAGCAGATATAGGTTTTATTTTCGAAGAAACAAAATTCGCCTTAGGGAATTGAGCGCCATTAAACCATTCTTTTTTTTGTACTTCATGATTATAGTCTGGGTCACCTAAATCAAAACTGGGGATATGTATCTCTATACTTGCTTTTGCCGCATCAAGCTTATTTGCATCAAAATCAACCATCGCTGAAAACTTGGTGAAGTTTGCATCAACCGGCACATTCATTTGTTTGAAAGTTGCCGATACCGTGCTTTTAGACAAATCGACTTGTAAAGGTGCTGCGTGCAACATTGCGATAACCAAGAATTGTGATGCCAACGCTAAGCACAGTTTAATCAAACTCATTAAATTCATTCCAATCTCAATAGTGAAAAATCATAATAATCTAGCATTATTTCAAACTACACTTATTTCCACTTAGACTTAAGCATAAGGGGAGGATTAGTAAGTTAACAAATAAGCATAATGCCTACCATGCGCTTCCTTGATGCTACCAGTTAATCCGACTTTTCACATTTGATTAAATTCGAATTTCAATCCGCATAACTGTAGGTACGGCCTGACCTTGGATAATGCCAGGATTAAAACGAAGTTTTAGAAAAATAGTCTCTAGTTCATTGCGCTGAAGGTCAGACAATGGGTTATCACCAAATACTATTTTATCCACATCTCCATATTCGTTGATCATTAATAAACAGTTAATCTGTTGAAAATTTATATCATTAAAAATAGCTGAGAGATTAGCTTGAATATTTTTAAGAATAACTGGCTTTACGTCCAGCAAAGCGATGGGCTGATAATCTTTTAATCTCCAACCTAAAATATTAGTCGAAGATACATCACGTGTTAGATTTTCAGATATGACATTTGCACTAGTTGACGTATTTTTTGAAAAAATAACTGTGCTTACAGTTACGATTTCAGATAGTGATACACCTGAATTTTCTTTATTACTTACCTTACTTACTTTACTTAATATTCCATGAAAAATACAGAGCGTTATCAACACAGCCCAGCATGCAGCAGAAAATTGTCTTAGCACTAATCTAACTCTCGCCAAGAAACTTGCTTTGCTTTTGAACTAGTCGTTATAGGTACGCCATTAGCAAGTTCAGTAATTTCACCTGATTCATGTGTAAGTACAGTGATAAGTTTATTATTCTTTGTAATTAATTTAATACCAGCCACTAAAGAATTAGCCGATAACTTTGTTCCGATTTCTTTATTTTTTGCAGTGCTGACATAAGTACCAGTCCTATAATTCAAATTATAAAACCAGCTTTCACCATTAAAAACGCAAGGTGTTGTCGATGGCACATTCGATACAAATTGTAATACACCCGATTGCTGATCTATATCTAATGACACACGCTCGCCAGTTCTTTTATCACCCACGATCAGATCTAAAGACCAACCACTTTTTAAAATCCAATCTATATTTTGCTCACCGACTGTTCTCTGAGGTGACGTAACATTAGCAATGCTCGACATGTTTAATCTGACTATATCGGTTCTATCACCGATTTTTCCTAGGCCTACTGAACTCAGATTATCTTTGAATGTATAGACAGACTGTACGGATGTATCACCAATATCGGAGTATCCTAAATACTTACCTGTAGCTATCGATACGAGAGGAATACTCAGTCCACTATGCCTTATTTCAGATAATTCAGGCTTAATGGTAATAGGCTGAGGTTTGCCTGCATAAGTCAAACTAGCGATTTCAATAGCTTCTTCACCAGCTGGTGGAATGAGATTGTTATTATCAAAGCGCCATAGCTTGCCATTCAAATCACCCCCATAAAATCGCAATGACGTATTATCATAAACACTGTTTACCCAAGAATTAATTTGCGCTAATCCACTAGGCGAGGTTGCTGAACCTGAATGAGTTGGTATTGTTTTTATTAGTTTGCCGGTATACGCCTCTAAGACGTATAAATAACCCTTACCATCGCCCGGATTCACATTGTTATAGCCAGAAGTGAATGCGACTATCCACTGACCATTCGCTAGCTTAGTGATAATGGGATTGCCATAAGCATAGCCAAGATTTTTATCATGCGAGACATCAAATTCCCACAGAGCTTTGGGATTGTTTGGATCGGTAATATCCAATGCATAGAACTGACGGCCTGCTCCACCCAAGCCTCCCACTAATATTGTTTTCCAATCATCTGCACTACAAAGCATAGTTGGCACTGTAGGACAAATATCACCTGCCACAGGTGAACCATCGAGTAAGTATTTGAAATTATCTGAAAATTTAAAATCAGCATATTGCACCAGGTTAGGCAAAACAGCTGAAGGAATAAAAGCCCATTCTTCTTTTCCATTATCCGCATTAAATGCATGCAACATACCGTCATTTGCAGCTGCATAAATCATGGCCTGTCGTGCATTTTGTATGGAATCTCTAAATTCAGAATAATTATTGTCGAAGTAGCTAAAAGCCGGCATACCTACATAGAGAGGCTTAGCATTAATAATCGCACCCAACACATGTTCACGACTGCGAAACAATCGACGGGAATTTTTTTCTTTTTTTTCGAATTTATCTGAACCACGCAAATAATCAACAAAATATTGTTCAGATAGTATGTCTTGATTTAACACATTCAGTAAATCGCATTGAGTTAAGGCAAAGGGTTTAGTCTTACAGTTGAATGTAAATAATTTTTGTTCATCAGTAGTCAGTTCGCTCCATTTAAATTCTTTTAATTTTTGTGAACCATTTTTAGAGAAATAATAAATTTTTCTATCATCTGATGACTTGGCCACTACTTTATCTAATTCCTTTTGTGCTGACCATTTTAATTCTGCATTAAGACCTACCGATGATAAAGTGATGTCTCTTGCTTCTATATCGCCATCCCAAGCTAAGCTACGATAACTAGCTACATAGACCAAATTATTGCGCTGCACGGGTTCTTGAGAACTACTAGCAGCCGCTGTAGCAGTACCCTCTTTGGCTTGAATAACAGTTAAAGTCTCGCTGAGATTTTGTATTAAATTTTTTGTGTCATTTACATAAAAATATTTTCCTCCACTATTTACTGCTGCATGCCATAAATCATCAATCTTCTCTTGATTGCTATCATCTAAAGGAACTGTCCAATTTTTTTTACGAGTTTTAATATCATGAAAATCACCACTTAATGCAATCTCATAATTACTCTGATAATTGAGTAAACCCTTAGCTCCCAAACCCACAGTATGGGTAATCATATTTTGAAAATTTTTACCCGTTCCATCTTTAGCTAGAGGTACATTATTCTCACAGACATTTTTATCGCCACGACAATTGTTTAAAGCAAGTGTACGTAAATCTGTTTCATAGTAATAAGCTGCAACATCCGCCAAGCTATTGCTTGATGCTATAGGTCCTTCACCTTTAGGTGCGGCTAAATCTTTATCTCGATTACCCACCTCGGTTCTGCCATCGATTTGAAAAGGACCATAAGTACTCGTTTCTCCCGAGGTAGTCCAATAACCATCTGTAAAAAGAATGCTGACATTTTTTTGGCATGAAAACTGCACAGGATCATTGTCACTACTAATTAATCGGCCAGCGAATATTTGACCCGCTTTTGATAAAGCAGCACGTAGAGGAGTAGAACCACTTGGAAAAGTGTTATATATTTTTTTATAGAATTGAGTTTTTTGTTCACTATTAAAATCAACTATATGTAAAAAAGAATTACTTTTAGCATTGGATGTGGGATCTACTCCCGCATAATTTATTGAAGAAAAACCTACCCTATAATTATTATCAAGCGCTGAAAATACATAGCCGATAACACTTTTAGTCATCATCATCCTAGTACGATAATAACTAAACCAATTTGCAAAATTAATTCTCTCATCATTCCTATTCACGCCAGATTGATTACTAACGATGACCTTTATCCAGTTTGCATTACCTGAAGTCGCAGCTGTATCAAATTTATAATCTTTACAGTGATCTTCTGTTGAGTTATTACCTAATTTTTCTTTTTTACTGCCTTTGTAAACAAAATAATAGGCTGGCTCTTGCGTGTTTTTAATTTCTTCTTTGACGCTATCATTACTTCTACAATCATTACAGTCTTCCAAACTACGCATATTAGTTGAACTTACTGGGGTAGCTGGAACAGAAAATTGAGATCGCCAAGCCATAAAATCTTTACTTAAGTTGATTTTTATAGCATTCGCTTGAAATCCGTCAAATGAAGCATTATAAAAATCTATCGCAGGAAATAAATTTCCAGCTGCATCGATGGGAGGCTGATAATTGACTTCAGGATCATAATAAATTTTATTGCATAGACTGCTACGATATCCAATTTTATTAATATATTGATTTACCCTCACTTCATCACCCAAATGACTATAGGCCATGCTTCCTGAATCATCTAGTATAAAAAATATGTTGGGCTTAATATTTTTTGATGCAGTGAAATTAATAGGAGCCGGCGCTAAATCCGTTATTTGTGCATAAGATAGTGTGATTCCGAAAATCACTACGCATAAAAATAAAACTACCTTACTCAAGTTAAAGTAGCTAAGACATTTTTTGCAATGTTTCATTTATTAAAAATTGATTTCATTATTAAAAATGCACGATAGTTTGAACTATCGCTATTGAATTTTTTGCACCCTTAACTCTGGTTGTAATCACATAATATAAATATTCAGATTTCGAATATCTAATACTTTGTCCATAGCTAATTTGTCCTCTTTGCGAACTATTATTTAAATTTTTTACATTTCTTTTACAGTTATTTCTAGCGTCATCTGGACTACCTTTTGTTTTACATAGTCTATGAATTACATATTGGATGTCATTCGTTTCACTACCTACATTAATTATTTTTTTTGGCTTTAAACAGAATATGGCATCGGACTCTTCACAAAAATTATCATCCCAATCTATAAATATTGCCCCTCCGTCTTGCCTTCGATTATTGAATACGACATCGCTTCCATAGCTTGCGTAATAGCCATCATCCTCTCTGTCGGAATTCAATTCATTCGATTGCACACGTGGTGTTAACCATGCAATTGCAGCTTGTATGCCTTTTTCTGTGCCATAGAGAGTACTTCGCTTATAAATATGATTTCCTATAATTAGCATATTCGTCTCAACTGTTCTTATCAGACCTAGCAAAGCTAAACTTATTAAGCTCAAAAAGGCGAATGCAGTAATTAATCCTGATCCACGCAATCCAAATACTTGATGTGCGCACTGCATTATTCAGACCAGATTAAATTTTTTATAGGTATGATGGATTGCATCACTTTATATTGATAGCAAGCCCAGTTAGGAACTTCGGTTTTATCTGAATTTCTACTGACATCAATATTGGTTAGCTCCAACTCGCCGCTTGTTTCATTCCCTGCCATCCATTGCGGACTATTTGATGCACTACATACCCCCTTTACTGGCAATTCCGGATTGCGATTTCTAGACACAACAGCAATTCTTATTGCCAGTATTCTTTTTATATCTGCGCTATTACCTACAATACTGTCCTTATTAATATCTAACATTTTGCTAGACCATTTTGTAACTATAGGTGATGCATACTCTCCATCTCTAGCATCGAATCCATATTGAGCTTGGAAATTAATGATGTCTGAATTAACTACTTGTTTATTGATGCTGTTATTTGAACTCACAAAACTTGTAATTTCAAATTGATTCAGCTGATTTAAGCTATATGTGATATCCGCTATTTCACCTAAATTAGTTAAGCTCGTATACATCGGATAGCCGACATTAGGAAATACATCAGTAAATATTTTAGAATTCCAAGCACTTTTTTCACTCTCGAAACTGATTCGAATCTTTTCTGCATCAATGCCTGTCACTTGCAGCAAGGAGCAATCGCTGCCTTTATCATGCACCACCAAAAAATCATTTTCTTTAATTTCTAGAGAATTATTAGTCAGCATCGTATTTGATGCTTTTAACTCTTTTATAAGTATTGCAGGTATGTTGGGTTTGCTTTTTGTGCTGTACATGATACGTATTGAATCATGCGATCCATTTTCACCATTTTTAATTTCTATAGGTTGCAAAATGATATTTTCTAATGGCTTTTGATAATATCGCTTTAAGTTACATCCTATGATTTCTAAAGGCATGAATCCATAACCTGCCATGCGTATATCACGCTCCATAAAAGATATAAGGTTGGTATTTTTTATTTGATTGTAGGCAGTCTCATTAACTTGGCTGGAATTTTTTTTGAATATTTGCAAAATATTTAAAAGTAAAACTAAAGAAAGCAAGCTAATCGTAATACTTAGCATGACTTCTATCATGCTCCATCCCTCTTCTTTTTTTACTCTCTTGTGGGGCATTATTATTCCGCAATGATGCTAGACATCATGATCTGATGACTTGATAGATCTGATGGTGATTTCCATTTTATTTTTATCTCCACTACTCCTTTGTCATCTACATTTATCGTAGGATAATTTTTCTCGTCTTTAGTGCCTGGTAAATTAGTTTGTACTGTTTTGAGTAATTCTTTATATTGCTCGCCATTCGGGGCTATATATTGTTTTTTTAGATTCGCTATAGATTTATCACCTATCATCATATTTATTAGGGCATTGCTAGCAATCGAACTAGCCTTACTTCTATATTCCACATTGGCTGTTTCTATGAGTGTGTTTGATAGTAGTCCTAGCATAGACATTATTCCCGCTGAAAATATGAGCAAGCCAAGCATGGCACTTATTAAACTTTCACCTTCTATTTTTTTCAATTTTTTATACATTTACTGACAACTACCTGTATTTTTATTTTTTATATTTGGATTACATATTGTCACCTCGCCACTCATTTCTATTTTTATTACGAGGCGCTGGGCAGTAGCACTTTTTTTATACATGACATCGATACGCGTTATTTCATTATCAATAATTTGATTTAATGCTGCTCCTTGTGCGCCATAACTTATTTCAGCTGGTAAGCCAGCTCCTATTCCTATTGGCGTATTGATATCTGCATTTTTATCCGATGTCATCACACCAATTCGAATTGGATTATTTTCTGAATATGACTTCGATTCAATTATTTCTGGGCAATTCGCCGATACTCTTACACAGCCTATTCTCCAGGTAGCCAACCCTGTATTTTCTGTAAACTGTAATTTCACTCTTTCATTTCTTGTGACTGCATAGGATCGTGTTGCCATTATTGCTGCTTGTATTTGTTCTGCCTGACTGTGTATAGCGGTATCTTGCGTCCACTTCACGAATGCAGGTATACCTAATGCTATTAAAATACTGGCTATAGTTAGTGCGATGATGAGTTCAACAAATGACAGTCCACTATTTTTCAACGGCTTAATTACTGTGCACATCCTTTATTTGCTTTCACTATCCAACAATCTCTAGGTACAGTACCCCAATTGGCCGGCAATCCTGTTGTCATTGTTTTTCCTGCTTCGTTTATCGTATAGATAAATGCATTCATGCTATTTACATTATTTCCTTGAGCGGTGATGACGTATGCTTGTCCGTTACTAGGAGTGACACAGCTATACCTGAAGTTCTCTGTGTTTGTGAATACAATCCCACAAATTGAATTTTTTCCATATGTTTGATTGTCTTGATAGTACTGTTCCATTCTGAATCTGTAGGACGTTAATTGCGACGTTGCCTCTGGAATGCGGGCACTCATTACATATTGTCGATAACTTGGTATCGCTATTGCAGCAATGATAGAAGTGATGAGCACAACCATCATTAATTCTATTAATGTAAATCCTTTGATTGCTTGCTGTTGTTTCATACTGCTTTATCTAAGTCGAATCAATCTGAAGATACACAGTTTTTTATTCTTGTTTACTTCTATTAGTTTTTTTATAGTCAGCTATTTTTTTATTCGAAGATCGCTTATTCTTTTGATCAACGAACTTGCTAACTGTAGATGTGGCTAGCTAATCTTTTACTAGACCGTGGCGGGAGAATGTTTTAAGAACTAACTTAGGTAGACTGATTGTCGTTGTCACACAGCGCATCAGAGGCAGGAATAAGGCGTAAATTATTATCTTTGGAAAAAGATAATAGAAAATGAAATGCAAGTGGCTCTATGCCATGTATACGACCATCAACTCGCACTGATCGCACTCCCTCATACATAACAGGCAGTACATAGGGAGAGTAGCGTATATGACTCGTATGCCCGCCATTTCCATCGGGATGAAAACGAGCCATGATGCCGCATAACCTTTCAGCCCAATCGCTAGGCCTAAATGTTTTGCCACTTACTGTGATACCTTGAATAATAAAATCCGAAGGTATAGCTATTGAAGCAGTATCGGTGATGATAAAACTCTATTATGTATTCGCTTGGTGTTGACTGGTGTAACTCATCCTAACCAAGCTGCAATTGATAACAACAACAACATTAATACCCACAGTAGCAGCGCTCGCCAGATTAATCCTACTGTGCTTTGTAAGGCACGCAATGAAGGAGGTTCGCCTGGCAAAATTTCTGTGTCTGCTACGTCTATACCTGTTTCTGTAACATCGAGATCTGGAATCTTAGAGGCATATTCTGCAGGCGTTCCTAAGCGCACACCCATAGCACCACCACCTACTGCCAAGATAATGCCATCAGATTCATTCTTCCAACGACGCGCAAAGTTACGCCATGCGTAGGCTGCGTCTTCAAAATTACCCACAATAGCAAAAGCAACGGCTGTTAATCTGACTGGTATCCAATCTATATAATAAAAAGCCGTTTCTGCAAATCTTCCGAAAGGTTCATTCTTCATGCTTTCGGTTTCATTCCATGCTCGTGCAAGATATTCACTGACGCGATAAAGCACTGCGCCTGCTGGACCTATAGAAATCAACAACCAAAAAAATACACCAAATACATTTTTGTGCGTTGTGATTAATGCCTTTTCTACTGCCAGTCTGGCTATTTCATCTGGATCCGTTTCTTCTACTTCACGGCGCAACCATTCTGATAAAAGTTTACGTGCTTCTGCAGCGTCGCCATTATTTAAGGCTAGTTGAATTGAGGTGAAATAATGGCTGTAATGACGAAAGCCTAATGTGAGATACACAATGACCAAGGTCCACAAAAATTGTAGTAGTGGACTAAATAAGGCGAGTACCCAATAAATGAGTATGGTTGGCACTACGAGTACAGAGACCATCACCAACCATCCTAGACGTCCATGTTCTAGACGACCCGCATTAAAACTAAGTTCTACACGCTGGGCAAATAAGCGTATCCAACCATAGACAGGATTGTCTGCTCTGAGTGGCCAAAACTGTTCGATAAATAAAACGCACAGTATAGAAAAAATAGTCATAGGATCGCCTTAGAGTGTTCTAGGGATTTTACGATAATGCAGGGGGTTGGAGAATGAAACTGCCTTGCATATTTTCATGCTCGCAAAAAATGATATAGATTTCTTAACATTCCAGCGGTAGCACCCCAAATAAAGTGCTGCTCATAGGGCATAGCGTAGAAAGTGCGCCGCCCTGGTCGATTAGGAAATTCAGCTGATCTACGTTCATGGTTAGCGCCATGCATTAAATACGCTAACGGCACTTCAAAAATTTCAGCTACTTCAAAACTATCCGGCTCTAAATCAAATGGGGGATGAACTAGCGCTACTACCGGTGTCACCTGAAACCCTGTTCCGGTTAAATAGAGTGGTAAGGTTCCTATCACTTCAATATGCGCTCGAGATAAACCAATTTCTTCTTCTGTTTCACGCAAAGCTGTAGCAATCGCATCTTGATCTTCTGGATCTTCCCTACCACCTGGAAAACTTATTTGTCCTGCATGATCATG
>JACCDO010502329.1_pt1 | contig 11228 bp, 13 predicted proteins | sample 7446101 | NCBI WGS metagenome assembly JACCDO01 (sample SAMN15323440, study PRJNA562643) | freshwater metagenome | isolation source: river surface water | place: USA:Blue River Watershed | collected 2017-08-16
AGATTGTAGGTTCTGCTGTATCTTCTACTGTACTTTCGAATTTAAATACCTCAAATTTAGTGCCTCCGGGCGCCTTAATTCCCCATGCTACAATTTGTTTCAAAGAAGACACTCCTGTCCTAACGGACAATTATGGTTATGTGTTTATTAAAGATTTAATTCCTGGCACTCATACAATCGGAGGCATGGAAATTCTTGCCGTTACTAAATCTATAACACCTGACAGTAAACTTGTCTGTATAAGTACCGACGCTTTAGAAAAAGGCATTCCTTCGGCAGACACGATTATCTCTGCTCATCATAAGATTTTGGTTAACGGAGAAATGACGAAAGCTATAAAATTAGTTCCAGAACAGGCACAGCTGGTCGATTACTGTCAAGAAATTCTTTACAATGTAGTTTTGTCATGTAACAGTACAATGACGGTGAATAATATGACTGTGGAAACATTGGATCCGGAAAATCTCGTCGCTAAGATGGTCGTTGCCATGAAAGGAATGAATCAAGAGCAACGGGAAACCTCTGTGCTTATTTACAACGAATATATCAAACATCTTATTTTATCAAGACATAATTAAAAACGATTGGGTTTTAATCATCGTTTTTAATTAAACGTGTTCAAAATCGTCCGCCGAGTCACCTCCTGTTACTTCTACGGGCGTATTTTCTGTTATATTTACAGCGATAGCCAATTCTTCGCCGGCTTCTTCACATGCTTCTTCTTCGCCTTCTTCTTGACTCTTGTAAGAGGCGTCAATGTTCTGTTTAATTTTATTAACACGTTCAGAGATAAGACGCTCGGCGTCAATAGCCTGATCAAGAGCATGCATGCGCTTCTGTAATTTATTGCTACCCTTAACAGGAGCTATCTGTGTCCTGTGTACAGAGTTTTCGCTTTTGGCAGGCGTAACAAGACTTAAGCTTTCTTGAATTCCTGACGCAGCCTTAGAACGAAGAGATGGTGCACCCTCGATCTTCTTCGAACGGATAGATGACGCCGGTACAACCTTCGACTGTGATGCGGAGTGATGAACAGACGCTGCCGGCGCACCTGCGTAATAATTCTGAGGCTTCTTACGCAAACTGTTGATTAAAAGCGAAATAAACGCGTTTAAATGTTCTTCGCTATCGGTGATGTGTTCCGTTATATACTTGTCAATATGCTCTACCTTTTCGTGAGCATAATAGTCAGAGTACAACGCCGCAAGTTTTTCAACACTTGGGTTTGTCTCCGGTGAGTCTGTAAGCAACGGCAAGACATGTGTGTCCGTAGGCTTAATCTGACCCACTGACTTGAACGTTAACTCTGTATCCAACTGCGATGAAAGCAACACTACTGCTGCGCCCATTACACGACTGCTGAGTTCGTCTATAGATATTACACCACTTTGTGTTTGACCCATCTCTTTATCTATGAGGATTAAAAATTAAACAGGATCAAACGCATTCAAAAGTTATTATATCGACATTTCCATCGGCATATTTATGTAATGTAATAATACTCTGTAAATTCCTTTGATCCTTTAATAATTTACGGTAACTTTCCGGAACATGAGGCAAATTTGCTATACGTAAAGGATGAAAAGGATTCAATAACATATTGCCTTCAGGCGTTATGCTGGCGTAATGAACGATGTTTTTATGCGATGACATTATGTCGCAAACATCAGTTATATTGATTCTAAAACCCAGAGCGTTTATGCTCCATTCGAGAAACGAAACTGCGTCAAAAGTCTCGGCGTCGTCTAATTTCAAAATTTCCAAGTATACCGTTAAAAGAACTTGAACCGTCATTTCGTTGTCTTCGTGTTCAATGAACTTCACGTCTGTGGGCATATTGTCGTCTTTGTAATATTTTAACAACGTTTTTACTAACTGACTCGGTTCCATTTCGATATGTGATGAAGTTAAACTTGAAGAGGAATTCATTATATTACCTTAAATTAATTTTTGCGCCGCATGAGCATGCCGGGCACAGTTCCAAAGTTCATCAACGATACCTTCTTGAAGCCATTGCGTTTGTAAAAACAAATTGCGCGTTCGTTATGTGCTGCTACTTTAAGATAACAAAAACTCCCCTTGGGCAAGCCTGATAAAAACTGCTCCATTACCTTTTGTGCCTTACCGTTGCCTGGTTTTTTCGAGACCATCTTTTCCAGTGCGTAGTCTCCTGGTTTGGCGTAGTTTACAGTCTTTTGATATTGTTTCCATGTTAAAAGTACACCGTTTTTATAGATAAAAGTGCCTTTTTTGTGACTCTCTTCGAGATTAGCGCGAAGAAAACGGAAGTAAGCATCTGGAAAAACATCGGGATATTTCCTAAATATATCGTACCATTCTTGAATCTGTTTTGATTCGTTTGATCCTTTTGATTCGTTTGATCCTTTTGATTCGTTTGATCCTTTTGATTCGTTTGATCCCTCTGTCATTAATATGGGTAAGAAATTAAAAGCAAACCGACAAAAATAAGAACATGTCATCCATTCAGGCCAAAATAGCATCACTGCCGACATTTTATTATATTAATCTCGATCACCGCGTTGACCGATATGTGCAAATCGAGGAAGAGCTTGATAAAATCGGCGTACAACACAGAGTCCGTGTTTCTGCTGTAAGAACGCCGGAATGTGGAGCTTTGGGCTGTTGTTTGAGTCATATCAAAGCACTTACATTATTCTTAGAAGAATCAGATGGGTCTACGCCAAATTCAATCGCAATTATACTGGAAGACGATTTTGAATTTATACAGCCGGCAGATACGATTCTAAATATGTTATCCGAAGCAACGACCGAACCATTTGACGTAATTATGTTATCTGGAAATATTTTAGAATATCAGCATACTGATCATAAATTTTTAATGAAAGTAATAAACGGTCAAACAACGGCAGGGTATATGATTACGCGGGATTTTGCGGCAACGTTATTGGCTCATTGGAAGAAAACGGCAATGTTAATTAAAATGTATTTTCATGGCACGGGAAGTCATCATCATGAATTATCGTGCGATATAACATGGAAACGGTTACAACCGGAATCAAAGTGGTATATATTTAATCCTTCGTTGGGCGCTCAGCGGAGCGGGTACTCTGATATCGAAAAGCGCGAGATTAAATAGGAGTGGCCAGGAGGGGGTGAAGTCTATTGATCACTACGGGTTCCACTCAATAACCTCTTCTTTGTTAACGTTTCGTTCGCGTTCTTCGTCTGTCATGTCCACTGTGTGCTTTTGAGTAATTTCTTCCAGTAGCCGGCGATCGATGTGTGGCGTGCGTGCCTTACATTCATGATACCATTTATGACCAATCATCTGTAGGCTGATTTTAACAGGATACATATAATGGATGGGCGAGTTCCTGCTTGTCATGTAGTAACCTAGACATTTCGGAAGCAACCCGGCACTATCAGGCGGCAAGACAGACATAAGTTGAACATATGGCGACGCAGGCTTGTTATCGCCTCCGGGATTAGGATTTCTGTCCGTTTCCATATGCGCGGAACGAGGCTGATAGTTTGCCAAATCGGTCGCAGTGGGACCTGCGTGGTAAGGATAAAGCCACTCCCAACTACATGAAAAACCTTGATAGTAATGAAGTGTCCAAATCGTGCCCTTTAGGTACGCCTCGCACATAAGATCTACTTGACGACCGAAATCTTTTTTGTGGTGAAACGGAATTCCGTGGAAGTGCTGATAATATTGAATATTCCACCCAGGTGAACGTGGTTTAACATGATCCTCGTATTGATCCTCGATATATCTGAAGCGTTCAATGTCGGCCTGCATCGGCGGCAGGTTTTTCAGTTTAAACTGAAAAGTTCGAATATCCTTGTAACGACGATCGGATAACTGCTGCATAAGTTCTTCTTCGATAAACGCGATTTCTGCGAGGAATTCTGAAAGAAAACGTGTATTCACAGCCTTGCCGTCCGGTGTCACCAAGTAGCCTCCTGTCACCCAGGCAACCTTTTTATAGATAATTAAAATTTCATTTAATGATCCGTTGCGAATTTTCAAACATGGCAAATGTGGCAGAAAATCGTTGCCGAGAAAAAAGCAGATGTAGGCATAATCCAATAGTATGCGTTGATGTTCCGCTGGAGTATCGTGGTACCAAGTATGGTTCAAGCATAGGCTATCAATGTCTTGTTCGTCGATAATATCGTTTTTGAAACCCATCTGTGTTAATTTATCCATGTTAGAACGAGGATTAAGCGTGTCGATAATAATGTTTTTCAACGCACTGATATCCATGTAGATAAATGGGAATTTTTCCGTGTCGAAAAAATCTGTTCTATCGCGGTTCTTGAACTGAACGTTTTCGCGTACCAGGTAAGCATGAGGAGCGTTTATGAGACTTAGAAAAATAAGATCAGCGTCTAAGCCATAAATTAACACTTGTTCGTTGAAACCCTGTTGTTTGCGAAACCTAATTTCGCTCATAATTTTATGCTCGCCTTCTCCGGGGTTCGCCGATCCGTTCAAGGATACTTTCAAACCCTGCCATTCACCGCCATCCGGTCTACACTGGTTCGTTAGAAACGTCTCAAGATGCCGCTGTAAGTCATACATGAATTTTGTACCCGGGCTAATCATATTAAAATCAACCTCTTCTCCGCGAACTGGTTGGTTGTATTTCACGGCAATTTCATGCATGACTTTCGCTTCTTTTGCTGATTTATACCGACGATCCTGCTGCTGCTTCATTTTAGCAGCAGGAGCGACGCCGTCAATAGCGATATACATTTCATCTGGTTTTACATAATTAAATACACGTGTTAAATAAACCGTAACGGCGTCGAACATCTGATCCGTTTTTAGTGTATCGGAGCGTACAGCTGGATGAATTAATCCATTAAAGTCAAGGTAAAGAACTCGACGACGCCCGACCTTCTGAACATTTGACAGTAAAACTGTCTTAGCGTAATGCTCTACCCACCATGCGAAAAGCGAAGGAACACCCATTTTTGTTAATAAAAAGACGGATCAATTTGGGGGGACAGCATGTCCCCCCTAACCCCCTGGGGGAGACATGCTGTCCCCCTAACCCCCTGGCCCACTTGGAATATCTTGAATAAATTGGCCAGGGGGTTAAGGGGGGACAGCATGTCCCCCAAAAATTGATATTTTTTCATTCTGGTAATTCCGTTAAGTTAGACCTATCAAAAATGACCCTCGCAGCAGAGCTTAACAACCTTCGTATCGAGTACGAGACCAACGAGTCTGTACGCAACACACGTAATCAAGAGGCCGTAATCAAGGCAACTGATCATTTCCTGGACACGTTAATTCGTTCCGATGAAGCCAAGAGTCAGTTCGAGACGAGTGCTCGCGAAGCCGCAAGCTTCGGCAAGAAGCTTGTACAGCTTCTTTCATGGTCCGGTCGCGGGCCTACGTTTCTCAATCAGAGTCTTAGCGATCTCTTGGACGTCGGAGACATGTGTGCTCGGCTACAGGATTTTTTTGACGCTACATATGGCGCAAACGAGTTTCGCGTCTTTCACTACCCTGTGCGTAACACGCGTACAACGGCATTAACAGTTTCATGGGATAAGACTGGATTTGACAACGCCGATGGAATCATTCGTTCGAATCGCGAGCGTGCCCAGCATCGTTTGGATAATCGCGATAACCGTGATAACCGTGATAATCGCGATAACCGTGATAACCGCCATGAAGAGCCTCGGCCTCCTGTTGAAAATGCGGCGACATTTGTTTCGTCTCAGCGACCTCGCCGTCGTGAGTACACGGATAACGCTGGTTCTGCCGCGACCCCAGCAACAGCCCCATCTCACGCAGTATCCAATTATCAGCCGCAGCGATTTCAGTCGTCGCAGCAGTACGCTCCTCAATCTCAACTTCATCTTCAGCCGCAACAGATGCGCCCGCGCCGCCGAACTGGAACTGTTCCAAATTAATCATCGTCGAAAAAATCTTCGTCGCTTGACGATGACTCTTCGAGAACAACGGTCTTTTTAACTCTTTTAACTGGAGTAGGAGGAGGCGTTGGGAGTAGAGCAGCAGCATGAACCGTCTTACAGCCATTTGTCCATACGCCTCTTGGTATAGGAACAGCAGGAGTTGTACCGGACCCTAAAACAGGAAAATCAGAATCAGACATCTTACTTTGATCTAAGATGTCGGTTTCTTTTAAGGAACTTAGAAATAAAAACACCCCAATGGTAATGGTAACACCCTTAACATCTTTAACACCCTTAACATCGCCTAAATATAAGGATTATTACGAATTGCTTGGTCTCCCACGAGACGTAAATTTAAAAATGCCGCAAATTAAATCGGCTTTTATGGCCAAGGCCATGGTTTGGCACCCCGACAAGGCACCAACCGAAGAAGCCATTCCAATTTATACTAAAGTCTACGAGGACCTTCAACAGGCTTATAAGATTTTGTCCAATGATGAGAGCCGCAGACAGTACACGGATGCGCAGCAACCGACCAACATGGATCTTGTAAAACAAGAACGCGATTTATACTGTCCAAAGTCAGAACAGTATGCCACATTTACGTCAAAGGGCTATCAGTTTGATCGTGATAAGTTTGTTGCCGATTTTGAATTAACGCGCGATAAAGAGGACCGAGCAATGATAGAGAAACTTTCTGAACGAGCCAAGGCTCCAGTATCCAAAACAGAATTCGAACAGTATTTAAAAAATCGCGACGACGATATTCAAATTCCTAATGTTTTTAGCGAAGTAGATGGTGGATTTAACGCCAATATTTTTCACCAGGCTTTTGAGTACGTTAAGGCCAAGCAGCCGTCTCGTGGGTTAGAAGAATTCATTGGAGAGCCCAAGGCACGCGGATTAGCCGAGACAGATAATACATTTTCAGGTATAAGTTTTGGAAATGGATTATCGTTATCCGGAGACGGATTCGACGGAGTTGATATTGGAGTCGCGTTTAATCCTACAATCGATGACTTGCGTATGTTTAACGAAAATACAGAACGTCAAAAGGATCAGAAGATGACGACGTCCGAGATATCTTCTCGTATAAAGCAGATTCAAGAAGATCGCGATAGGTTATCGAAGATGCGACCTGATGAATATTGCACCGAGCAGTCGAATCTTGATCGGTTATACGCTCAGTGTATAGAGGAAGCCTCTAAACAAAAGTCTGAGAATTAAATTGTCGAAATCTTGTTTCTTGTTTAACTCCGTTTACAGACGCTGAACACCAGCGGGATCGCGTCCGCCTACAGACTTCAGACGGTTCCACTCTGTTGCCTGACGAACAGACTTCAAATTTGTCAGATTCTGTGGCGGTGACTGGAAGCACGGCGGACGAATAAGCATGCTCTCGTCAAACTGGTTTTCCCAACCATCGCCAGTTGTATTCAGTGATTTGGAGTCAACAACCACGACGCTGCCATCGGGCATATACTTAACCTTTTTGCCGGCCATGCCGCTGGCCGCAGTGTAATCGGCCTGGAAGGCGTTGTAAGGATCAGCCTGCTGTACAGCCAGTGTCTGTGAAATGTTACGAATAGTCGTAAGGCAAAACTGGAGATGGTTTGTCAATTGCCGGTAATCTCCGTTCTGAAGGTAATACTTCTGTTGATCCACCTTTGACAGCAGATTCAGAACACCATGCTCTAATTCTAATACGTCTTTGCTCGGAATACTTGTCGGCGTTGTCATATATAATACTTAAACTTAAAATTTTTCTTAACACGAATACTTACAATGACACAGCCATGCAACCCCATTTTAATTTCTTTAATAAGATATATCCAATGTCATTGACTATCTTTGGTTTAAAAGTTAAAGCTACTCCGGCTCTGATGGTTCTTATAGCGTTAGTAGCTGTGGCGATTGCGTCAAAGTATCTCAAAGAGGGATTTGAAGCGGTTGGTAAAACCCTTGTGCTTTACTTTGCTCCTTGGTGTGGCCACTGTAAGGCTCTGAAGCCAGAGTGGGAGAAACTGGAGAAAACAGGCGTCAAGGGCGTTACTATTCGCAAGGTAAACGCGGACGAGTCGCCAGAAGAGATTAAAGAAGCTGGTGTGGACGGCTTCCCGACGATTATTTTCTACAATAACGGCAAGAAGCAGTTATACTCTGGTGAGCGCACGGCAGAGGCGATATCTAAGTGGGCGTCAGGTCTTTAATGTCAAGCCTTTAAACATATTATCAAAATCAAATTTAAAATCCAATGGCGCGATTAAAGTCATTCCTTCTATTTTAACAGGCGAACAGAGTCTGCGAACATCAGTTAAAAATTTGTCTCGTAAATCCAAAAACGTTTCTTCGTACTCTTCTTGATGACGGCGAAAAAATCTGTTTACTATATCTGAAATATTTTCAGCTCGTTTAACTCGATCATTCCATGTTGGCCCATCTGGCATTGTAACAGGAGGCAAACATGTAATTTTCGCTAAACATGCTTTATCACAGTAGATTTTTAAATATGGTGTCAGATCAATCCTTGTTTCTTTTGTCATTATATCAGAATTATTCATTGTCATTTTTGGGGGGACATGCTGTCCCCCTAACCCCCTGGGGGAGACATGCTGTCCCCCTTAACCCCCTGGCCATTTGGAATACCTTACCACCTGGTCAAATTAAATGGGTATTCAAGGTATTCCAAATGGCCAGGGGGTTAAGGGGGACAGCATGTCCCCCCAAAAATGACAGGATATTATCAGATAAATTATTTCGATGACTTGTCCCAACGGTTATCGTCAGCAGGTCGCACCTGAAACATTTATGTTTGATATCATCACAGAAAGCCCGTCTTTTAAACGTTATAAACGATTCGCTGAAAAGCACGGACTTGTCCGCGATGTTTGTAATTTATCGGAAATGTCTGATATGGATAAAATCAACGAAGAAACTTATTTAAACGTTGTACAAAAAAGCCCTCTCTGGCTTCATTTACGAAACATTGCCGACGGAACAGCAAGCAGCGTCGGAAAATGTATTAAAGGCCCACCTATGTATCCCACAATCGAGCAAATATCTGAAGCCTGGCGCGATAAAATTAGTCATGCTCCATTTGTAGCCGAGCATACTACTCGCGGGCACATGCAGTGGGGCGTAGGCTACGAAGATCCAGCCCTGATACATTTTGCCTGCGCTAATATGCTTTCTGTAGCACAGGTCGGCACTGTTCGGCTTCCTATGAGTTATATTATGGAAGTCGCCGAGCAATATCTTACGGCAGACGATTTCGCCACGGTTAAAAAAGCTTATTTAAAGTTAAATTTGACAGAGGACTCGCATTTTCTTGTTAGTCCTGACGGAGTCGTAGGCGAACCCGATCCAGAAGGCACTTGGACAGAAGGCGAACTTCCGCGAAAATTACTCGGTATGTTAGAAATTAAGTGTATCAGTCCGTTTCATCATGTAGAAACAACGGACGGTTGGCTGAAATGGGTAGACGACATGGAGAAACGTCAATGGCACAAACCGAAAGAAATTCCGTACGTTTATCTAACTCAAATTTGTATGCAGTCCATTTCAGGTTTGATGCGGCTCGGCATGGACGGATCTTCAACAATGTGGTTCATGCGATGGTCACCGATCGGATTTTCGGAATTTAAAATTAATTTCGAACCATTGATTCGAATGGGCGTAGCTTCAACACTCCTGTTTCTTATGCTTAAAAATCGGATTAAGACAGAGGCCGACCTGCCGTTGGCTTATACCGATTATGAAATGCCTGTAGTGAAACTTTTACATAAATATTACGCTGTCATTATTACAGAAATGACGCACAGGTATGTTAACCATGCTAATCTATACCCAGAGTTCCGTGTCTACCAAAAGGTCACCGAGTTTTTTAAATTTAAAGTTTAATGGATAACTCCTTCTTCCAGTAGCTGTTGAGTGAAATTTTCAAGAGCATGTAAAATCTCTTTCCGTTGATCCAGTGTAGCGTCTTTAAGCATCACGTGTACCTTAGTTATTAAATTTTCAGGATCCAGCGTTTCTACCGTCATGTTGTTTACAATCATTTCGTTCCCTCCGTCTTTTAACGCGACGTTATACAAGGATTGACCGTGATAATCAATGAGTTGCGCTCCTGGAATTTCGTAACTTTTAACCATTTCGCCTGTGTTAATCTTAATCTTGTGATTATGAGTTGTCACTGTGTCAACGGAAGGGACACCGGGAGCTATTGTTCCCTCTTTGATAAGTATCAAGTGACGTTCTGGAGTCACTGTCCGCGTCACGACTAAAATCTTTTTACCTCCTATCGTATGAACATCGGCGTCAAGCTCATTGATTGGAACGTAACCGAAATTATCAGTTAAGACCGGCGTACCGGCTACAAAGCAAATCGTGCTTTTAGCTACGGCTTCGGCTGGCATATCAATGCTCGGGACAGTTGAAATAAATTGTACATTGTTAACGTTGATAGTGCCTAGGATTGGTTCTACTTTTGTTATTCTTTCCGACCCTGCTATAATATACGATTTGACATAGATGATAAATTTATAAGTATTTGTAACCAACGGCAAATCTACAGAGGGAGTAAACGCTGTATCATACTTTATACTTGGAATATATTCTATATTATAAGCGTTAAAGTTTTGCGTTAATCCAGCGTCTCCTATTTGTATTTGTATATTTTGCACAGCTGGTCCCGTAGGGTTAAACGTAAAACCAGGCGATGCGATATTTCCTATATATGCACTAGCCCCTCCGTCTACATAAAGATTTATGGTTGCGTCTAGATTAATGACGATGGCCAAATGATACCATGAATTTACAACGGGAATAAAATCCCATGAGTTTGTTCCATTTTGTACAGCGTATATGTTGGCTTCTAAGCCGTCGATTATGTCTGCGATTCTAAGCTGTGCGTCTGCTGCTGGGTCGTCTTTTGCTATATAAATTTTACTAGCACGGCCGTTGTTATCTACGTTTGTAAAACTAACGAGTGTTGTGCTTGAGTTGTTGTTTAGCCTAAACCACATTTCGAATGTACATATTGGACCATTGCCGACATTCGTAACTGTAAGAGCATTATCTATTTGAACAATAGAATTATTTGGAAATAATAATGACATATAATTCTATTTTGAAAATATTAAAGTTCTTGAAGAACTTTCTGTGTGTAAACAGCAAGTGCGTTTAAAATCTCTTTCCGTTGATCCAGTGTAGCGTCTTTCAAAGCAAGGTGAACCTTGGCTATTAAATTTTCAGGATCCAGCGTCTCTACCGTCATGTTGTTTACAATCATTTCGTTCTCTCCGTCCTTC
>JACCDO010425621.1_pt1 | contig 11225 bp, 6 predicted proteins | sample 7446101 | NCBI WGS metagenome assembly JACCDO01 (sample SAMN15323440, study PRJNA562643) | freshwater metagenome | isolation source: river surface water | place: USA:Blue River Watershed | collected 2017-08-16
ATAGATCGGCTGTTTTGAGGAAACTACCGCCCCATAGGGATTTTTCAACCGTTTCAGGTTGATTCTGTACTATCTCGCCGAGATCGCCAGACTTTCGGAAAGCAGTGTCTTGCTCTACAAGTTCCACACGCTTACCAAACTCATTAAATGCATTTGTTGCTGTTGCAATATCTTTTGCAACTGCTTCAAATGAACTCTTTGCCACATCAATATCAACCTTTGTAGACTTTAAAAGTTCTACTTCTGCTTGTAATGACTTGACTGTTTCTACTAGATCGCTAAAGGCTGATGTTAGAGTATTCTTGATTTCTGCAATTGACTCTGCAATTACTTCATCTGACTTAGGTGCCATTGGCTTCTTCTTATCTTCCGCTTCTTCATCGCCAGGTTTTTCACTAGCATCTTCTGCAGCAGTTTCTTCATCAGCATGTGGCTTTGCAGCCTTCTCTGTTGTTTCTTCTACTACTTCTACGGTATCTGCCTTTGCATCTGCCTCTGGAGCGACCTCTACTGCTTCAACTGCTTCAGTAGTTTCAACTACTTCTGCTACAACATCAGTCTTCTCAACGAGTTCTTCTGTTGTCTTTTTTGTTGCTTTTGCCATAAGGTTTTCCTCCTTGTTCATCTTAGAAGTATTAATGCCTTTAGCACTATCAACTAAGAATTTTATCATTTCTACTTTTTCATTATCCGTTTTTTCAACGAACCCTATATTATCCATTGCCTGACCAGTTGTTGGACTTACTTCTGTTTCATTTTCTGAAACCATAACTAGTCCTGATTCTTTGTCATAAAATACATTTTCCAAAACTGTTTCGTCAGCCTTGATTACATTTACTCCATCAACCTTTTCAACTGATACAATATTTGCAAATTGATTTGCTGGGGAATCTACAAGACTCAACTCAACAAGATCATATTGTTTAATAATTCTAATTGCCTTATCTGACTTCTCATCATAACCGTCATCCCATTTATTCATTCTTCCGCCAATTGAAAAACCAGTTAGTGTTCCATCAAGAACTTTTTCCCAAGTATCCTGTGCGCCCTTTGAAACATACGCTGAAACAAAAACACCATTATAAAACTTCTTTGTTTCTGGATCAAAATACTTATCTGCTTTAAATGAGACCATCTTGCCTACTGCAAGTGGCTGATGCATTTCACGAATGTTGCCTCTAAATCTTGCAAATGCATCCATTGATGCTTCTGCTGTTACAATATCATCTTGTTTATCTATGTTATCTAAAGAGGCAAAACCTGAAACAATACGACGCTCCTTATCCACTTTAGTAAGTGGCATTGAAAGACGAAGATTTTCCCCATCGGAATCCCAATGGGCTTTGGTTATATTGCTCACCATTATATTATAAACCCCTTTTTACAATTATATCACAATATGGACATATCGGACTCATCATCCATTTTACGGCCTTCGCCTTTTGGATTTCTTCCAGATGTTGTTGATGGGCTATCAGAATTATTGTTTACTCTCTCAGCATCCCTTTGGCGATTTGCAGTAGCATCTGCTACCTGTTCAGGTTTCAGTTGAAGTGGCTCATCTCCACCTGGACGCATTGGCATACCTAATTGCTCTCTTGCCTCATTAGGAACAATAATCTGATTCTTAACATAGCGCTCAAGAATTTGAGATTGAGTGATCTCATCTGTAAGCGTAAGTTCGTTAAACTTAAACTCAAGAATATCCGTCTTCTCACGAATAATCTTATTGATATGCTTTTCAAGTTGTCTTTGTGATGGTCTTGCAACCTGCTCTTTAAATGTTCTATCCTGTGCAAGTGCTGCTGCAATTGCAGAAGAATCTCCACCACCAAGTTTAGACAAAGGAACTTGGTGTGCTACTAAAATATCATCACGATTTTGTCGTCTATATTCTTTAAATGAACCTTCTTGTATACCGTTTTCAATTGGCTCCATTTTAAATTCAACTTTATTTGTATCTGAATCTGGAGGAAGTGGAATATAAAGCGTTCTATGATTTTGACCTTTAAGTCCAGTCTGTAGAAATCTAAACATTTTGTCTTCTGCATCAGCAGATAACTTTGCTCCCTTTAATGTAACAACATATCTTGGAACAGCCTTATTACTAAAGAAGTCAATATTATATTGTGAAGCAAGTGCATCACCATACAATGAATTTATTGCAGAAATAATATCAGGCACACCATAAAATGTATTTAAGGGAGAGTATTGCTTAAAATGAATAATCTCATTTGGTCGTGGATCAGTCCCTAGTGGATTTGGATTTGTTGCTCCAAAGTTACGGAAGTAAACAACCTTGTTTCCTATTACCTGAACAAAACCATCACGCAATCTACGAACACGAACTGTTGTTGCTGGAATATGACCTACATAGCCAATATCGCCTTTTACTGTTCTACCAATTTCTATATAAGCATTTCCAGTTGCTTGTAAATCTGTATAAACCTTTTCCATTGTTGAAGTAAATGAGTCATCACTGTTTAGACTTTCAAGCCAATCACGGACTTCAATCTTTGCTCTTTCAATTCTTTTTCTTGCTCTTTCTGTTGCTGCAGCATCTGTAGATGCTTCTAGTTTTAACATTGTTCTTGCAGAAATTTCAAAGTCATAGCCTAGCCCTACAATGTTTTCTACCTTAGCATCAATAGCAGCATGATTTGCAAATGAAGTATCATAATAATTTGCTAACTCATAAAGATTCCAAGGGGGGGTGATGACATCAAAAAGACCGTATCCATTTCTATAAATAAGTCCTGGATTGATTTCTTTAGATGCTGCACCGTTAATACCAGTGCTAATTGCCATTGCGCTGTCCATGTATGCTGGTGTTGCTTCAGCCTTTGACATTCTTTGTGCACGTCGCTTAAAGTTGTTATCTAAACCACTAAGAGTTTTTAAGTCATCCCAATCTTTATTAAATGGATCTTGCTTTGCAAAAGTATCATCTGCCTTTGGCAAATCGTCAATTCTTGCACCAATTCTATATTCCATGTCTTCACTCATTATTCATCACTTCCATATTTTTTAAATGTATCTTCAGCAGCCTTCCATGCTCCAAGGTCATTCATAGAAGGAATAAGACCTTCAGCAAGTCTTTGCTTTTGTTCTGAATATTCTTCTTCTGAGATTCTAGTTAGTCCTGGCACAAAGATACATTCTCCATCACCTGGGTCGCCGTAGTATATTGCTGCTTCACGTAATTTTGCAATTTGTGAAATATCGCCCTTCATAGACTCAATATTAAGAACAGAGCCAGTTCCATCTGTAAACCATTTTCCATTTGCTTTTTTATAAACATATAGGCCCCAGTCATAGTGTTTTTCAATTATTTTTGCACGGGATTCACCAACTTGCCCCTTCATTTTTGGCAATGGTTTACGCTTTTTGTTTAGATTTGGCATATTCATAACCATAAGTATACCATATTAAACTGGGTCTACGACTATTTGGTTCCAGTTAATATCCGTATAGGCAGTATATTTGTAGTTTCCAAACTGCAATACCTTATTATCATCTACTATAATTTTATTTGTTCCAGTATAACTCTTATATACTTCTGCAGGATTTACCCCATAGTAACTCGTTTCTGACAAAACAAGTACCTTGTTCCAGTTAAATGACCCTGTATTCCAGAACTTCCAGTCTAATTCTGCAGAGTTTAATACCTTAACTCTAAACCATGGGCGCTCTGACACATTTTGAACCTCTTGTAGGTTTGTAGATTGATAGAAAGATATATTGTTAAACAAAAGTGGGCCAGTTAATCTTATTGCCCCCTCAAAATATGAAAAGTTTAAACTATCTGCAAAATTGATTCCTAAAAATCCCCAATCCTGAAGAGTGACAACTGGCTCTTTAACAATCTTACCATTCCAATAGAAGCCTATACCGTTTTGTACTAAACCAGTTTTTGTATCAATTGCATAAATTTTTGCTCTTCTACCACTTGGATCACATGCAACTAAATAAAATTTTATGTATGATCCCTTACTTTCTATTTCAAATATTTCTGTTGGAGCATATGGGAAGTAGTCTCCATCAAATCTGACAGCAAGTTGCATAGCAATAACTTTAAATCCATCTGCTCTACTTGGATTTATTGGAATAAGCAGTCCACGATTAACCAAAGGATCATACATACCCTTTAACTGTATTCCACTTGTTTTTGTTAAATATAGATATGGAGATGATGCATTATATATTGCAAACGGATTATTCTTTTTAAAATCATAATATATTCCAGACTTTGTGTATGGATATATTGGTGTTCCAAATCTTGTACCTATTGGACTTGCATCAGATTCATTCAGTGCTTGAGAAGCATAAGACATCTTTTTAATGCTTACATTATTTACTAATGAATTTTTTACATTAATGTCTATATGTGTAACTATAGATAAATCATTAAAGTCAACTCCTGAAGGAGGATAGATTATCATATTGTCAACAATCTCATATTTTGTTGTCATCCAATCAGAGCCTGGAGTTAATACTCCATTTCTTGCTGGTCTTTCAACTTTAGTAAAATATTCAGATGTAGCATTTGCTCCTAATTCAGTGTACTGAAAAGTTACATATGTTTTTACTAGTGATCCATCTGTATCGTATCTATAATCTTTTGCTATTTTGTTTTTTAAATCTTCGTAGTCATTATATCCAGTAAACAAATAGTTATCTAATGACTCATATGTTCTTTGAACTGGAACACCATATTCGTTAGCAAGTTCTGCATATGACCATTCTACTGGATCTGTTTCTATAGCAATAGTTTTTGTTGGAATTGGATAGTTAACATTAAACTGTATAAAATCAAGATCAAAATACTGATCTCCTCTTTTATCAAAAACAGATTCTGCAAAATATGTTAAAGGTATATTATCTTCCCAATATGCGTTTGCTGAAACTGCAAGAGTGTACTTTTCAAATAAGATATCTGGAACTAATGTATAACTTGCTGTATGCTCAATTAAAAAGTCTTCTTCTAATAATATAACTCCTCCTCCAGAAATTGCTCCTGGAGAAACATCCGTAACTCCACCGCTTGGTGCCTGAGATGTTGTATCAATTCCTCCATCAATATCTACTATTTGATTGTTTTGATATACAAAGAATATATCCTCATTTAGTTTTGGAACTCCAACCTCATTAAATAAATTTTTTATTTTTTGAAAATTATACTTTGTTGCAAAACCAATATTGTATATTTTACCAGTAAAGGTTTGATTACTTGTTCTATCTCCACCAACATACATCCTTAGATCTGCTAAAGATCCAAAAAAGTCTGATGTTGGATTTCCAAATAGTTCAACAAATCTTGGTATGTTTAATCCTGCTTCAAAAAATTCATTACTATTTAATACTTCAGATGTATAAAGTATCTCTGATTGACCATTGATGCTTATAATATATTCAAGAATATTATTTTTTACCTGTATCTTAAAATAATTTTGTGTGTTTTCTTTTTCAATTTTAAAAAGTATTTGCGGACCCACAGCATTTCCATTTAACTGAAAACATCCGTAAAATGCTGATACTGGGGTTTTTAAAAAGTCAAACTTTTCAAAAAACATATACGCATCAATACTGTCCCATGACGGGTTTGGTCTAAATGTAAAATATTCTCTATCATCATATAAAAATTCTTCTGCGTCTGTTATGTTATTTGCTGTTTTATTATCTATAAATAGTTCAGATTCTGTTTTTGACGATAATACAATTTCTGGAAGTGGATGAGATATCACAGAAACTGCTTTTTTATCAGTTGAAATGTTATCACTAAATCCTTGATTCCAGGAACCTGTTCTAGGATAAGAGTAATTGCCAGTATAGTTTGCAAATGAATAGTCAATTGCGACAGAAGTTCCACTATACGAGGTATTAATGTTTTCTGGAATTTCTACACCTTGGCCAAAAACGTATCTTCTTTTGGCAACCTGTGTTGCAACCAAATATGGATATATACCAACACAGTCTATATCTATTGGAGAAACATCTTCATATGCATAAAACCCTATCCAGTCTTGATCTTTTAAGTTTAAATCTAGTTTTGATGGTAAAGATGCAGATTCTTGAGAATATGAAAGAGATATAACCTCTTCTCCATTAATAAGCAAAGATGCACTGTCTTTCCCTAACTTAAGATGAACAAGCATTGGTCTTGTCCATTCTCCAATATAGTTTGTTTTATATTCATTTCCAATCTTTAAACCTATTGCTGGTCCATCTACGTATATACCGTCATTTGATCCAATAGGCCCAATTATTCTTTTTCTTTCATTTGTATAGGAATTTATTCTGAGCCATGTTTCTAATGTATATTGCTTAAACTGTCCAGACTCATTTAGCATTCCAGTTCCAGGAACTATGAGTGATGGCAAGTCTTTGTTCTCCATCAATGTTGTATGCCCTGGAGTTCCGTATACTAATGGTATACCAGCATTTTTTGCTTTAATCATATTATCTGCTACAAGGTAGTATCCATTCAATTCCTGCAGTCCATAGCATCTTGCAACTATACCCTTTTGTGGTGCAATAGAAATTGTTGAAGGAATATTAACTAAATTTGTTCCAAGAGATGTTGATGCAAACTCTTCAGACCATTGTCCAAGAGTTATTCCATTTACTCTAAATATATGCTCTGCTTCTTCATTTCCAACAAAGTTAATTTTAAAAACAATTCTAATAGCAGTATCATCTGGCGGAGCATCAAATGTTTCTGATATAAAAAGCCAGTTGCTATTTACAACAGTATCAAAATTTTTAATATGTCTTATATCTGTTCCACTTGTTTGATCTGTATATTGATAACCTATTGAAAATCCAGAAATATAGGAACTTTCAGAATAAAAATATCCTCCTACAGAAAATGTTCGAAGATATTTATTTAACTCACTTATATTTATAATTTCTGGACTAACTGCAGTTATTGATGCTGTGCTGTCAAATATAGGGTTTGCTACTATTTTTCCAACATAACTATCTGTAAATGGTTCCCCTAAATGATTTAAATACTCAGAGGCTGTTCCACCATATATAGTCCAATTTGATAAATTTCGTTGTTGTTCTGAAATTAAAGAAATGTAATCTGCATTGTCATCTAAAGCCCACAAACCAGTTGGATGTTCTGAAAACACCTTTTCTGCATATAGGTTTGATGGAGTAGACATTATAGGTCTATTTTACCACAAAGACTACTTATTTATTTTAATCTCGCAATAGTCTGTTGTGCAATAAGATTCTCCCTGAGCCTCAAGATTATCTACGCCATCGTAAATAGCACCAAAGTCAATATGCTTTAACTTACCAATATATGACTCATACTCTTCTTCAGTAATCTGAGTATACGGCTGCTGAGGATAAACTGTGTTACCCATTGGCAAGAATGAAACTGCTTTTAGTTGTCCTTCATACATGTGTAGTGCTGGAACAACATGCTTTGACTCTGTTTCCTTATCAAAAGATAATGTTACAGAAACACCATTATCTGACCAGTACTTTTGTGCAGTTGCTGCAAGTGCAATCTTTTCAAATAATGTTACATCCTTTTCAGATCTTGGATGACCTGATTTAATTGGGAAGTAAACTACTGATGTATTTGCTGATACTACGTCATCTTCAATTGTATAACCTGCTGCTTTGAATAGGTGCATCATTGGATCTGTATTTCCAAATCGAACTGCACGAAGGAAGAAATTTCCTCCAGGCCCCCAGTGAACTCCAGGAGTTGCACCAGAAAGAATTGAAACTGATCCTGATGGCTTGACTGTTGTTACACGAATTGATTCACGAACACAGAGCCATTCGGAGTATTGCTTATCGTATTTACGAATTGTGTTATACCCTTCATCCATCCATTCACGAACAATAGGAAGACCCTTTTGATCAGCAAATGAAGCGATGCCTGTAAGTGATGTACCAATACGACGGTTTCTCTGCATAATACCGTTTGTTTGCTGCCAATGTGTTGGAACAAGTGTGACTGTCTTTCCATACAGATATGCAAACTTTAATGTTTTTAAGAAATCTTCTTTAGACTCATGACGATTTAAATGCACTTCTACAAGCGTACATAATTCGTATGACTCCAATGGCTGTTCCGCACATGGATTAAATCCCATTACACGATAGTCTTTACCGTCTGGGGCATCCTTAAGTCTTCCATAATTACGAGCGACATCAAGCCATATAAAACCTGGCTCTCCATTTTCTGTAATTAAATCTACATAGTCTTCATATTTTGTTCCTACCTCTGCTGAGATAGAGTTATTTGACATCCAAGCCCAACCTGGGTTTTCTGGATCAAACGAGTTACGTTCTGGAAATACCTCTGAATTTTTTAAATTCATAAATGCTTCATCTCCAGCAGTACCCAAAGCAAGTGTTGCTGAACGACGAACATTGCCTGATACTACACAAGTACCAATTAAATTTACTAAGTCTACAATGGCACGAGAATCTAGTGTTTCACCCGCTCTAGAGCCGATTACACGGTCAATCTGCTCGTGCAACTTGATAAGAGGTGCAGGACCTGAAGCAACGCCTCCAAAGCCTTTTATAGGGGCTCCTAGTGGTCTGATTAGGTCATAGTTAAATTTCTGTATATTCTGATTTGGTCTAAGATAAGAGTTTATTAAAAGTCTGACCGACTCTACCCAACCTTCACGAGTGTCTGGAATTTCGAACACCTGTTCTGGTTCAGTTGGTGAGTAGATTGAAAAATTCTTATCCTGTCCAACTGTATCAAACCCTACTCCAATACCAAGCATCAAAGCATCCATTACCCAAGCAAATAGGGCACCTGGATCATTCTTATCAAGATCTTTTGTAGATACCATTGCACAGTTTTGTAGTGCTGCGGAGTTTCTTTTTTCCATTGTCATAGGTGTTCCGAATGCCCACATACCTCGACCTGGCGGTGTCCACTTTAATTCAAACATTCTTTGAAATGCTTCTTGTGCTGACTTCTGAGCCTTATAGTCATTCCATGGCAGGCGATTTTCTTTAGCATGATTCTTTTGTACTGAATACATACCCTCGATTACACGACGACAAACTTCATGCCAGCGTTCTTTAGTTCCGTCTTCCTTCATACGAGAATATGTACGTATAAATGTAATTTCTCCTAGAGAGTTTTCTGCTGCATCCTTAAATCCAAACGGGCTTTCAACATTTTTGTATTTTTCTACAAAATCCTCTGGAAGTCTAAAACTAAAAAAATCTGACATGTGTTTCGTCCTTTCTAAAACGGAATAAGTATAAGTATAGCAGAGTTTTCAAAAAAGTAAAACTCTACCTAAAGTTGGAGTTGATAGTCTATAAGAAACCTATTTACCACTAAGTAAATGATTTAATTCTATATGATTAATGTTAACATGACTTGGCAATTCTGCAACCCACCTAATACATTCTGCCATATCTTCTGCTGTTAAAGCAATGTCTCTTTTTTCTATTTGCGTATCTATTGTGCCTGGACAAATCTCTGTTATTTTAATTCCGTATTGTGGAAACTCTAACCTCATTGTATCTACAAGTGCCATCATTCCTCTTTTAGCATTTGTATAATTCCCTCCAGACCTATATGGAAATTTTCCACCAAGAGAACTAATAAAAATGATTGTTGGAGATTTTGATTTTTCCATTGATGGAACAAAGAGTTGGGAAAGATACATTGGACCAGAAACATTTATATCATACGCCATTCTAAAATTATCCATTGTTTCATTAATAATGTTAGTAGGTCCTGCGCCACCGCCAGCATTATTAACTAAAAGATCTAAGGTAATATCTTTATATTTTTCATGAAATCTCTTAATTTCTTTTTCACTAGTTATATCCATTTGATATGCTTCAACATTATCAGAAACTAACTCTATTATTTTTGATAAATTTCTTGATACTGCTATAACTTTGTAGCCATTCTGAGATAATAGTTTTACTGTTGCATAGCCTACACCCTTACTTGCTCCTGTTACTATAGCAGTTTTCATATGTCTAGACCTTTTATTTCTTCCTTATAGTATTCTTCAAATGGCATAAAAAATTGAATATTGTGTAATATATTCATATTTTCTGGAACTCTATTAAATCTAAGTCTATTTTTTTCCATTTCTTCCCAAACTTCTGATCCATATTTTTCTTGTAATTTTAACCATAAAGGGTGTCCTTCATACTTATACCTCCAATAGGTTCTAATTATATATTTTTCTCCCTTAGTGGTTGCTTTAACGCCGTGATAGTGTGGATGGCCAGACATAAAGACAACAATATCTCCTGCTTCTGGTTTATAAGAATAGTCTTCGACAATGTTTTTATCTTCATCTAAAAATCTAAATAATACTTCTCCACCAACGTAGTTATCATTTGGATAAAATACAGCAGTTATTGAAAATTTATCTCCAGGGGTATATTCTATATCTCTAATAAAATCTGTATGAAACATCATTGCATAATCATCATCTGGATGTTCTGTATATTTTGCAATATTCCACCCTTGATAAACCCAATTATCAAAGTTTAGACTGTTTTCTTCAACATATAGTTTTGTTGTTTCATAAAATAAGTCATTAATTTTATTTTCAAAATATCCATTATTTTTAGAGTTATCGTACCCAGAAATATCTACCTTGTTTTTCCACTCTTCCTCGTTGGGGAAGTTATCAAAACTATATACAAATCCACATCCAGAAGCCATAGTTCCAAATGTATACCAATCAGACCACTCTCTATTTTCAATTAAGTAATCAATTATTTCTTCATTTTCAGTTAATGCATTTTTGAATACCCAAACTGTTTGATGAATTTTTTGTATATTGAACTTACTCATAGTTACATTCCACTACGATTAATATCCATATTGTTATGAATCCAATGACCTGGAACCATATACTTAACACCAGACTTTACAGTATGTGCAGTATGAAAATATGGGGCAGATGCTGGAAAAATTATTACGCTATTTGCTTTTGGTTTTACTCCAAAGTCTATTGCATTATTCTTAACAGATATGTCATAGTCTAAATCTACTGCTGGTGCTCCACTAACCCAACCGTCCTTAGTATTCCAGCCACCTGAGTAGTCTTTTAATTGAAAAGATATTTCTCCACCTTCACAGTCATCATTTAAATACATAACAAGAGAATAGCGTAATGTCTTGTCTCCATCCAGTTGATCAAAGTGTGCACCCATTGCCATTCCAGTGTAATACTTTTTTATATTAAATGTTG
>JACCDO012146874.1_pt1 | contig 11225 bp, 8 predicted proteins | sample 7446101 | NCBI WGS metagenome assembly JACCDO01 (sample SAMN15323440, study PRJNA562643) | freshwater metagenome | isolation source: river surface water | place: USA:Blue River Watershed | collected 2017-08-16
GTCAGCAATTCGGCCAGCGCCGTCGCCAGCGTCGGCTGCGGCTCGCGCGCCGCGATCATCGGCAGCTCCGCTGCTATCTTCTGCGCCGTCTCCGCCAGCGGGATGAGCGCGCGGCGCTGTTCCTTCGGCAGCGCCTTGAGCAGCGCCTCGACCTTCTCGGTCAGATGGCCCGGCACCGCCCAGTCGAGCGCGGCGGCGTCGAGGCCGGAGACCTCCTCGGGCGACAGGCGCAGGGTGACGCCGTCGTCGTCCTGCCCGGGCCGGTACGCGTAATGGAGCGGCAGCGCGCGGTTCTCGAGCGGGAGCGCCTCCGGGAACTCGACCGGATCGGGTTCGTCCCCGGCGGGAAGGATGTCCTCCTCGCGCAGGTGGAGATACTGCGGTTCCTTCGCCTGCCGCCGGCGCACGAGGTCCACCAGCTCGGGCACGGCCGAGACGGGCTCGTCGATCCGCGCGGCGTAGAGCCGGTAGAGCGCCTCGTCCAGATTCTGGTAGCCCGCGGCCCGCCGCCGGGTCAGCCGGCTCTCGATCTCCTCGCGCAGGCGGCGGTTGTGGGAGATGAAACCGAACGGCCAGGTGATGGTGTCCCCGACCAGCCCTTCGCGGATGAAGATCTCGGTCGCCCCCGCCGGGTCGATCCGGCCGTAGCCGACCGAGCGGGTGTCGAGCTCGAGGTTGTGGAGCCGGCGCCGCTCCTTGACCAGGACGCGGCCCGCCTCGGCGCTCCAGTAGGGCTCGCTGTGCGCCACGCGCAGGAGGTGCGCCCCGAGCTCGAGCGCCCACGCCGGGTCGATCCGCGCGCAGGTGCGGGCATAGACCCGCCCCGTCTCGATGATCTCCGAGGCCATCAGCCAGCGGGCCTGCCGGGGCTTGGCCGGACCTTCCCGGCGCGGCGCGGCGGACTTCTCGCGCGCCGCCTTCTCGAACAGGGTGGAACCGGGGAAGACGGCCACCTTGCGGTCGTGCGCCGCGTGGTAGGTGCCGTCGTCGAGCCGCGTCGCGATGTTGCCGAGCAGCCCCGCGAGGATCGAGCGGTGGATCGCCCGGTAGCCCGGCGTGACCATCGTCAGGTCGCGCACCGACTCCGGCGTCGCCGCCGCCTTGCGGCGCGCCGCCCGCCCGGCGTCGCGCGGGTCCGCCCCCGCCCCGTCGAAGACCGACGTGTCGTCGAACCGCTCGCGGCCCTCGATCACGTCGACGAGCTGCGCATGCACGTCGCGCCACTCGCGCATCCGCGTGAACGAGAGGAAATGGCTGCCGCAGAACTTCCGCAGCTTGCCCAGCGTCATCGTCTCGAAGTCGTCGTGGTACGCCTCCCAGATCGCGAGCAGGGTGAGGAAGTCCGAATCGGGATGGGTGAACCGCCGGTGCGCGGCGTCGGCCTTCTGCTGGGCGTCGAGCGGGCGCTCGCGCGGGTCCTGGATGCTGAGGGCGGCGGCGATGACGAGCACCTCGCGTAGGCACTTCTCGTCGCGGGCCTGCAGCACCATCCGGCCGACCGTCGGGTCCACCGGCAGGTGCGCGAGGTCGCGACCGAGGCCGGTGAGCACGAACTCCGGGCCGGCGGCGGGGTCGGGAGACCCCGCCCGACACTTCCGGATGGCGCCCAGTTCCTCGAGCAGCGCGTACCCGGCGCGGATGCCCTTCGCGGGCGGGGCGTTGAGGAAGGGGAAGTCCTCGATGTCGCCGAGGCCGAAGGCCTTCATCCGCAGGATGACGTCCGCCAGGTTGCTGCGCTGGATCTCCGGCGAGGCGAAGCGGGGGCGGTCGAGGTAATCCTGCTCCGAGAAGAGCCGGATGCAGACGCCGTCGCTCACCCGCCCGCAGCGGCCCTTGCGCTGGTCGGCGCTGCTCTGCGCCACCGGCTCGACCGGCAGCCGCCGCGTCCGGCTCTGCGGCGCGTAGCGGCTGACGCGCGCCAGACCCGTGTCCACGACGAAGCGGATGCCCGGGATGGTCAGCGAGGTCTCCGCGATGTTCGTCGCGACCACGACCTTCTGGCCCGGCGTGGGGGCGAAGACCCGCTGCTGCTCCGCGTTCGTCAGCCGCCCGAAGAGGGGCACGACCTCGACGCCGGGCGGCCGCCGGCCCTCCAGCTGGTCGGTCACCTCGCGGATGTCCCGCTCGGTCGGCAGGAAGACGAGGATGTCGCCCGCCGCGCTCTCGCGCAGGATGCGGCCCACCGCCTCGACCGCGCCGTCGAGGTAGGTGAACTCCTCGCGGTCGCCCTCGGCCCGCAGCTCGTCGAGCGGCGCGTAGACCACCTCGACCGGGTAGGTCCGCCCGGAGACCTCCACGATCGGCGCCCCGTCGAACGCCGCGGCGAAGGCCTGGGTGTCGATCGTCGCGGACGTGATGACGATGCGCAGGTCGGGCCGGCGGACGCGGAGGCGCCGGAGGTGGCCGAGGATGAAGTCGATGTTGAGCGAGCGCTCGTGCGCCTCGTCCACGATGATGGCGTCGTATTCCCGCAGGTCCGGGTCCCCCTGGAGCTCGGCCAGGAGCATGCCGTCGGTGAGGAACTTCACCACCGTCGCGCCGGAGGTCCGGTCGTCGAACCGGATCTTGCAGCCGACCTCGCGGCCGAACGGGACGTTGAGCTCCTCCGCCACCCGCCGCGCGACGGACGACGCCGCCACCCGCCGCGGCTGCGTGCAGGCGATGCGGCCGCGCGTGCCGCCGCCGGCGGCGAGGACCATCTTGGGGATCTGCGTGGTCTTGCCCGAGCCGGTCTCGCCGGCGAGCACGATGACCTGGTGGCGCAGGAGCAGGCCGATGATCTCGTCCGCGCGCGCGCTGATCGGCAGTTCCGGGGGGAACTCGATGCGGAAGGCGGGCGGGGGACGGGAAGACGACATCGCGCTTGGCGGTGGGCGTGAGCCAAGCCAATTTGGCCGTCCCGGAAATGCCAAAATCCCCCTCCCCACCCGTCCTGCCCGCCGTGCGGCTCGAGCGCGTCGTGCGTTTCGCCCGCGCCGACAGCATCGGCGTCTTCGTCTGCGCCGGCGCCGGGCTGCTCTTCGCGGCGCCGGCCGGGGCCTGGGGCTTCGCCGCCTTCGCCGCCCTCGCCCTCGTCGGCGGAGGCATGGAGTGGCACGGGCAGGAGCGCCTGCGCGCGGGCTCGGTCGACGGGATGCAGTGGCTGACCGGCGCGCAGCTCTGCCTCTACACCGTCATCGTCGGCTACGCCGCCTGGCGCTGGCGGTTCTTCGAGCCGGCCGCCTACTGGGCCGAGATCCCCGAGCTCGGCCGGGCGCAGCTCGAGGAGCAGATGCGCGCCTCGGGCCTCGACCCGGCGGCCGACCGCGACCTGCTCCTCCGCACGATGAACGCCCTCGTCTGCCTCATGCTCGTCGGCTTCGGCTGCCTCTACCAGGGCGGGGTCGCGCTCTGGTACCACCTCCAGCGGCGCGCCGTGGGCGAGGCGCTGCAAAACCCCTCGACGGCCTCCGACCCCGCCGGTTGACTCGCGCCATGAGCGCCGCGTTCTTCCCGCAGGACATCATCGTCAAGAAGCGCGACGGCGGACGGCTCGGGCGCGACGAGATCGAGTTCTTCGCCCGGGGCGTGGCGGACGGCCGGTTCGCCGACTACCAGGCCACGGCCCTGCTCATGGCCATCTTCTGGCGCGGGCTCGACGCGGAGGAGACGGCCTGGCTGACGGACGCGATGCTGCGCTCCGGCGAGGTCATCGACCTCTCCGACGTGCCCGGCCCCAAGGTGGACAAGCACTCGACCGGCGGCGTCGGCGACAAGGTCTCGCTCATCCTCGCGCCGCTCGCCGCGGCCTGCGGCGTCAACGTCCCGATGATGAGCGGCCGCGGCCTCGGCCACACCGGGGGCACCCTCGACAAGCTCGAGGCGATCCCGGGATTCCGCGTCGGGCTCGAGGTCGGGGAGTTCCGCGCCATCCTCCGCCGCAACGGGCTGGCGATGATCGGCCAGACGCCGCAGGTCGTCCCCGCCGACCGCAAGCTCTACGCGCTCCGCGACGTCACCGGCACGGTCGAGTGCATCCCGCTCATCTGCGCGAGCATCATGTCGAAGAAGCTGGCGGAGGGCATCGATTCGCTCGTGCTCGACGTGAAATCCGGCCGGGGCGCGTTCATGAAGCGGAAGGAGGACGCCCTCGCCCTCGCGCGCGCGATGGTCGCCGTCGGCCGCGCCGCCGGGAAGCCGGTCGTCGCCCAGCTCACCGCGATGGACGAGCCGCTCGGCCGCTGCGCCGGCCACACCACCGAGGTCATCGAGTCCGTCGAGTGCCTCCGGGGCCGCGGCCCCGCCGACCTGATGGAGGTCACCTACGCCCTCACCGGCCACATGCTCGTGCTCGGCGGGGTCGCCCGCGACCAGGCGGACGCCCGGACGCGGATGGACGCCGCGCTCGCGGACGGGAGCGCGCTGGGGAAGTTCCGCGCGATGTGCGAGGCGCAGGGCGGTGACCCGCGGGTGATCGACGACTTCTCCCGGCTGCCCACGGCCCGGCTGCGGCGGGAACTCCGCGCCGGCGCGGACGCGCACGGCTACGTGGCCGAGGTCGACGCCCTCAAGTGCGGCCACGCCATCATGGCGCTCGGCGGCGGACGCGCCGCGGTGACCGACCGGGTCGACCACGCCGTCGGCCTCTCCGACATCATCAAGGTCGGCGAACCCGTGTCGCCCGGCACCCGGCTCTGCACCATCCACGCCAACGACGAGACGAAGGCCGCGGCGGCCGAGCAGATGCTCCGGTCCGCCATCCGCTTCACCCCCACGCGGCCCGTGCCGGTGCCGCTGGTGCAGGAGGTGGTGCGGTAGGCGGCGGGCGTCCCGGTCCGCCTTCGCCGAAGGCTTCGGCGGACAAATTCCCTTCGCCCCGCGAAGGGAATTTGGTGCTCGGGGGGGGACTCGAACCCCCATGCGGTTAGGCACAGGCTTCTGAGACCTGCGTGTCTACCAATTCCACCACCCGAGCAAGCAACGAAACGGGGATGGATAGGCCGGCCCCTAGGTGGCGCAAGGCTTTTGTTTTCCGGGGCGACGCCGGGTTCCGGTGCCTTTTCCGGCGGCGGATCGCCGCCTGCCGGAACGGTCCTCAGCCGGCGTGCCTCCGCTCGTGCTCCAGCAGACGCCGCTTGCGCCACAACCCCCCGGCGTACCCGCAAAGGGTGCCGTCGGCGTTGATGACGCGGTGGCAGGGAATCGCGAGGGCGACCATGTTCGACCCGTTGGCACGGCCGATGGCGCGCGCCGCGCCGGGCCGGCCGATGCGCCGGGCCATCTCGGCGTAGCTCCGCGTCACGCCCGGCGGGATGCGACCGAGCTCGCGCCAGACCTTGCGCTGGAAGTCCGAGCCAAGAGGCGCCAACGGCAGGTCGAACGTCAGGCGCGTGCCCGCGAAATACTCGCCGACCTGGCGGGCGGCGTCGTCGAGCACCGCGTTGTCTCCGGGCACCACGGCGCACTTCAGCCGGCGGCGGAGCAGGGCCAGCTCGCGCTCCAGGCCGCGCCGGTCGACGAATTCGAGCAGCCGCAGGGCCTTGTCGTCGGCCAGCGCGAGCATCGAGCCGAGCGGCGTCTCGATGCGCCGGCCGAGCAGGACGGCATCCTGCGCCGCGCCGCGTGGCGCCGTGCCGAAGATCCGCGCGAACGCGCCGCGGAATCCGCTCGGGGACTCGTAGCCGCCCTCGAGCTGCAGCTCGACGACGGGCCGGCCGCGCCTGAGGCCTTGCAGCGCGAGGCCCATGCGGCGGGCGCGCTGGTAGGCGTGGAAGGTCATGCCGTAGTAGCCCTTGAAGCGGCGGCGCGCGGTGGACGGGTCGACCCCCATCGCGGCGAGGTCCTTGTCGGTCACGCGGCCCTCGGCCGAATCCTCCACCGCGCGGCGCAGGCGTTCGACCAGCGGCGGCACGGGCGTGACGGTGTCCATCGGACGGCAAAGCCGGCAGGGGCGGTAGCCGCCGTGCAGCGCCTCGGAGGCGGACGGGAAGAACTCGATGTTCTCGGGCTTGGCGAACTTCGCGCGGCAGGTCGGCCGGCAAAAGATGCCGGTGGTGCGCACACCGGTCAGGAAGACGCCCTCATAGGCGGGATCGCGGCGCCGGACGGCCTGGTACATCGTGCGGAAGCTGGGCAGGCGGCGGGAGGCGGCGTTCATCGGCTCGGCGGGAAAGCGGCGGGTCATGCTGCCAGCATGCGCGGTCCGCGCGCAAGGCCGCGGCCGAAATTCGGGCAGGGAATTCGGGCGGCGCATTGACCACGCCCCGGCATCCGCGTTGTCTTTCCGCCATGCCCCGACGCGACGCACGGCCCATCTCCTGGCGGCGGGCGATCGCCGCGCTGCCCGCCGCGTGCCGGGCGGACGCGGACCGCCTCTGGTCCGAAGGCGCGGTGCTGCGCGGGCCGGCCGTCGCGCGCCTGCGGGACGAGAACGGCGGCGACCTTGCGGCGGCGATGCTCCGGCTGCTGCCGCTCGCCGCCCACTTCGCGGTGGCGCCGCTTTCCCACTATCGCGTCGGCGCGGTGGCGGCGGGCGCGGCCGAGGACGACGGCGCGCCGGCGCTCCACCTCGGGGCCAACCTCGAGTTCCCGGGTCTCGCGCTGAACTTCACCGTCCACGCCGAGCAGTCCGCCGTGAACCATGCCTGGCTGCGCGGAGAGACGGGCCTGCGGGCGCTGGCGGTGAGCGCGGCGCCCTGCGGGCATTGCCGGCAGTTCCTGCAGGAGGTGGATCCCAGCGGCGCCCTTCCGCTCCACCTGCCGGGACCGGTGCCGGGCCAGGCGACGACGCTCCGGCTTCGTGACATCCTGCCGCAGGCCTTCGGTCCGGGCGACCTCGGCGTCCGCGGCGGTCTGATGGCTCCGGCCGGGCCGACCCGCCTGAAGGTGGCGGGCGCGGCCACCCGTGATCCGCTCATCGTCACCGCCCTCGCGGCGGCCCGGGCGGGCTATTCCCCCTACCCTGCCGGGACGTCGCGTCCCTTCGCCGGCGCCGCGGTGGAACTGGCTGACGGCTCGGTCTGCGCCGGCCGGTTGGCCGCCAACGCGGCGTACAATCCCGGCCTGCTGCCCCTCGCGTCCGCGCTGGCCGATGCGCAGCTGCAGCACCGTCCCGGCCGGCCGGTGGTCGTGCGCCGCGCCGTGCTGGTCGAGCGGCCTGCCGATTCGGGGCAGCGGCTCGCGAGCGAGGCCCTGCTCGCCGCGGTCGCGCCCGGCGTCCGGCTGGAATATCGGTCCCTGTCCGGCTGACCGTTCAGGCCGGCAGGTGGTCGCGCAGCGCCGGCACCTCGCGCACGCGGCGGCCGGCCCGGTTCCGCTCGAAGTAGGGCTCCGGCTGCGGACCGTCCTCCCCGTCCTCCGGCTCCTCGTCGTCCGTCTCGATCTCCAGGTCCTCCGGCAGCTCATCCTGCGGGTCGAAGTACTGCGACATGCGCCGGGGCTGCGGCTCGAGGACCAGCGCCGGGCTGGCGAGGCCGGCCTTCTTCACCGGCAGGAAGTAGCACGGGTACGCCTGCTCCTCGTACCGCCGCACGAAGGCGCTCATCCACTTGTTCGCCACGCCCTCGCGCCGGGCGAGGAAGACGGCATCGGCGAAGTGGATGCAGGCGTCGTACCACAGGGCGAGCGCGGGCGTGCGCTCCGCCAGCTGGCAGTCGACCACCACGAGGACGCGCGCCAGCTCCGCCCCGCGCTCGGCCAGCCACGGACGCAGGGACTCGAGCTGGTCGAGGACATCCCCGAGAGGATCGAGGAGCAGGAACACCGTGGCGCCCGCGGCGGGCGAGACCGCAGGCAGGAGGGAGGCGGACCCGGACCAGCGTCGCACCGCGGTGCGGGGGCGCGCCGCCAGCAGGGATTCGGCCGGCTCCTCGGCGCTGGACTCGGGCACCAGCACGAGCACGTCGGCCTCGGCCGCGAGCCCGTTCTCGGCGAGGTCGAGCACGAGCGCGCGACGCCCCGAACCGGGCGTGCCGATGACGACGTAGACGGAGGGCGCGGGCGAATCCATGGCGGCGGAAGGAAGCGGCCACGCCGCCTCCCTCAAGTCAGAAGGTGAAGGTCCGGTTCTGGGCCGACTGGCGCATCCAGTGGTCCAGGAGCACGAGCGCCGTCATGGCCTCGACGATGACCACGGCCCGCGGGACCACGCACGGGTCGTGCCGGCCCCGCGCCTGCAGCTCGGTCGGCCGGCCCGCGGTGTCCACCGTCGCCTGCGGGCGCAGGATGGTCGCGGTCGGCTTGAACGCGACGCGGAAGACGATCTCGGCGCCATTGGAGATGCCGCCCTGGACCCCGCCGGAATTGTTCGTCGCCGTCGCGATGCCGCCCTCCGCCGCGACGAAGGCGTCGTTGTGCTGGGAACCGCGCAGGAGCGTCCCGGTGAAGCCGCTGCCGATCTCGAAGCCCTTCGTCGCCGGCAGGGAGAGCATCGCCTTGGCCAGGTCGGCCTCGAGGCGGTCGAAGACCGGCTCGCCCAGGCCGGGCGGAACGCCGCGGACCCGGCATTCGATGGTGCCGCCGACGGAGTCGCCCTCGGCCCGGGCCTCCTTGATCGCGGCGATCATCTGCTCCGCGGTCGGCCCGTGCGGACAGCGCACGGCGTTGGCCTCGACCTCGGCGAGGCTGGGGAAATGGGTGATGGACGGCGCCACGACCCGATGGATGCGGGTGACGAAGGCGCGGATCTCGACCCGGCCCCCGAGGGCCAGGACCTTGCGCGCCACCGCGCCGGCGGCGACTCGGCCGATGGTCTCCCGGGCCGAGGAGCGCCCCCCGCCGCGGTGGTCGCGGCGGCCGTACTTCGCCTCGTGGGTGTAGTCCGCGTGCGAGGGTCGGAAGGCGTCGCGCATCTCCGCGTAGGCCTCGGGACGCGCGTCGGTGTTCCGGACCAGCATCGCCAGCGGATGTCCCGTCGTGCGGCCTTCGAACAATCCCGAAAGGAACTCGACCGCATCCGCCTCCTTGCGCGGGGTCGTGATGTCGCTCTGCCCGGGCCGGCGGCGGTCGAGGTCGGCCTGGACCTCCGCCGTCTCGAGCGGCAGGCCGGGCGGACAGCCGTCGATCACGACGCCGACCGACGGCCCGTGGCTCTCGCCCCAAGTCGTCACCGTGAACAGTTTGCCGAAGGAGTTGGCCACGCCGGGGAGGTTGGGCGAAGGCCGCTTGCAAGCAAGCCCGGCGTCCGCATGGTCCGCGCCATGAAGTGCTTCCTGCTGAGCGGCAGCCATCGCGCGGAGTCGCAGTCGATGAAGGTCACCCGCTATCTCGCGGCCGCGCTCGCGCAGGAGGTCCCGGGCTCGACCGCGGTCGTGCACAGCCTCGGCGGCAATCCGCTCCCGCTGTGGGACGAGGTGCACGGCGGCGCGCCGGACGAACTCTGGGCGCCGATCTCCCGCGAACTGCAGGCGGCCGACGCGCTGGTCGTCGTCACTCCGGAGTGGAGCGGCATGGCGACGCCCGGGGTGAAGAACTTCCTCCTCAACTGCACGGCGGCGGAGGTCGGCCACAAGCCCGGGCTGATCGTTTCCGTCTCGGCCGGACGTGGCGGCAGTTACCCGGTCGCGGAGCTGCGGATGTCGGGCACGAAGAACAACCGGCTGGCCTGGCTGCCCGAGCACGTCCTCGTGCAGCACGCCGAAGGCAGCCTGAACGCGCCCGACGGATCGCCCGAGATCGGGCGCGAGGATGCGGCCATCCGCGCCCGCCTGCGTTACGGCCTGCGCCTCCTCGGCGCCTACGCCCGCGCCCTCTCCGACGTGCGCGCGAGCGGCGTGGTCGATCACAAGACCTTCCGGAACGGCATGTGACCCGCGGGCTGGCGCCCCCGCCCGGACTTGAACCGGGATGCGCGGTTTAGGAAACCGCTGCTCTATCCAGTTGAGCTACGGGGACTAGGCTGAGGCACAGCAAGCGCGGCGGGCGTCGGGTGCCAAGAAAAAATGCCCGTTGACAGCCCCCGGGGCGGACGCAACATTCCGACCCCTTTTCCAATTCCCATGAGCACCGAGACCAAGCAACAGACCCTCAAGCCGGAGGAGATTCCGATGACGCAGCCGCAGCTGATGTCGCGGTACATCACCGACACGGGCAAGATTCTCCCCCGCAAGTACACCGGCATGTCGGCCAAGCAGCAGCGCAAGGTCACGAAGAAGATCAAGCGCGCGCGGGCCATGCTCGTGATGCAGTAAGCGGGGCCAACGCCTCCGTTTCACCGAGCCGGGGCTTGTGCTCCGGCTTTTTGCTGTCCAGCCCCACCGCGCCCCGATGAAGACCGTCGTCCACCGGCCCTCCCCCGCCGTGCTCCGGCGCCTCGCGCGCGTGCTGCGCGACGGCGGACTCGTGGCCCTGCCGACCGAGACGGTCTACGGACTGGCCGCCAACGCCCTCGACGCGCGGGCCTGCCGGGCGATCTTCCGCGCGAAGCGCCGGCCGGCGGACGATCCCCTGATCGTCCATGTCCCGGACGTCTCGGCAGGCGAGTCGCTCGCCGTCTGGAACGACGCCGCCCGCGCGCTCGCCCGGCGCTTCTGGCCGGGACCGCTGACCCTCGTGCTGCCGCGACTCCCCCTTGTGCCTGACGTCGTCACGTCGGGCCAGGACTCGGTGGCGCTGCGCTCCCCCTCCCATCCGCTCGCGCGCCGCCTGCTTCGTCTGGCCGGCGTGCCGCTCGCCGCTCCGAGCGCGAACCCCTTCGGCTACGTCAGCCCGACCACGGCGGAGCATGTCGTGCGGGGGCTCGGCGGGCGCATCGGGCATGTGCTCGACGGCGGTCCGTGCGCGGTCGGGCTCGAATCGACCATCCTCGACGCGCGCGACCCGCGCCGGCTGGTGGTGTTGCGCCCCGGTGCCGTCAGTCCGGGCGACCTGCGGTCGGCGCTGCGCGCCTCCGGCATCCGGGCCAGCGTCGTCCTCGGCCGCCGCGAACGGGTTCTCGCGCCGGGCCTGCTTGACCAGCACTACAGCCCCCTGACGCCGTTCCGGCTCGTGTCCCGGCTGCCGCGGGTGACGCCGGCGGACGCGGCCGTCATCCGCTGGATTCGACCGACCGCCCGTCCTTCGGACGAAGGCTCCTTCTGGCTCAGCCGGGGCGGCGCGGCGCGCGAGGCCGCGCGGCGACTTTACGCCGTCCTCCGGGCGGCCGATGCCGCCGGGCGGAAGGAGATCCTCTGCGAACGGGCGCCGCGGTCGGCGGGCTCGCTCGCGCTGGCGATCAACGACCGCCTGCGGCGGGCGGCGGGACGGCGGAC
>JACCDO012054418.1_pt1 | contig 11222 bp, 2 predicted proteins | sample 7446101 | NCBI WGS metagenome assembly JACCDO01 (sample SAMN15323440, study PRJNA562643) | freshwater metagenome | isolation source: river surface water | place: USA:Blue River Watershed | collected 2017-08-16
CAATTTGATCCGTCTGCAACTTTAGTAATAAGTAACTTCCCAGCTGTTCCTGCAGAATATGATCCAGAATTAGACTATACAATTAATTTAAATCCTCAATATTTTTACGATACTTCATTATCTTCTATATCAAGTACTTCTTCGGCAGCAGGAACTGGATTTTTTTTAATAAACAATTGGCCTTTAAGTGCTAATGGTGGGCTTTCAACTGTTTACTTTAAAGTTGTACTTTCAATAGGTAATGATCAAGCAGAATATCCTAATGGTGGTGGAGTTTTTGATCAAATATATTGGGAAGGTCAATATCCTACAACACCATCTCAAGTAGAATATTCATCACTAAAAAGCGGATGGACAGGTGCGCATTCTTTAATTACATTTAAAGGCGCTTCCGATGCTAATGAAACTAATTTAAATGGCCCAGCTACATATCTTGGGAGCATTGTTGAAGTGGCTAAGCTTACAGGTAGTTACAATTTATATTCTGCGATAGGATCAACAAATATATATTTAACTTCTCTAGCAACTCCTGCTGTCGGTCCTTTAGCTGCTTTGTCATTTACAACATATGGTTTTGCTAGATCTGGAACTAGACTTCCAAACCCAGCAACTACCTTTACATATAATTCCCCATCTACGGCAGACATAAATACTGATTTTAGATTATATTCTAGTGTATCGTCTTATACCAAAGGTGTATGTTTCGATGGCGATACTGGACTAACTTTAGATACAACAAATAATGGATTTTATGTTCAATCTAAATATACATTAGATACCTTAAATGCAGGCAATGGGTATACAATTTCTTTCTACAACGTCATCAAGACTCAATCTGCTACAGATGAAGATCAAATTGTTACTAGACTTGATGTAAGTGATTTAACATTTCCAGAAGCATTTATGTATGATGTAACTTCATCTATTGGAGAATCATCAATTTATCAAAGAACTACATTACCAGCTCATTTGGCACCAAAGGTTTTAGAGGGTGGCATTTTTGAGACATATTTACAAGACACTGGTAATAATGAGTTTATTGTAGAAAGTTATTTTACTGAAAACATTGGATCTACCCATGTAGCCAATTTAGATAAAAAGAGTTATTTACTTTCTCGTTCATTGATGCCATATCCACCACAAGTAGCTGATTTTTATCCTCAGTTTAATGTATTTTACAATGGTTCAAGTGCAATTGGTGTAACTGTTAAGGTACAAGAAATAATTTCTGCTTCTGGGCCTTCTATAATTGCTGCAGACTTAGGTGACTGCAAGAATGATGATTTTACAGGTTTGAATTTTCCTATCACTTCAATAACTTCAAACTGGGATGTTTATTTTGATGAGGAGATGAAACAGACTAATTATTTTGAGCAATCTTCTTCTACAGCACCAACATATGACACTGATAAAATTACAGTTCCTAAAATACAAGACATTTCTATTGACACTCCTTATGCTCCAAGCTATCAAGAGTTTCAATTTTTAAAACCATCTTTGTCAAATAGAGCAAGCTTGACATTAAACTATCAACATAATTGTGATGAGTTATATGTTGTTTTTGCATCAGATTTTCCAACCGATTTAAACTATGCAAGTGTTTTAGGTATAAACTGCGATCCAGAATATAATTTATCTGAAGACTATACTAATAATGAAACCCTTGTTGTCAGATTCAGCGCAATCAAAAACGAAGTAAATATTAGTCAAAGAAACGCAGACAAGTCATTATCAAATTATGTCTTGAGATCATATAAGCCATTGACAGGTGTTCAGAATGATACTTACACAATAGAAATTACTGACTTTAATCCTGAAGGTTTATCTGGTACAAGCCAAAGAAAATCTGCTGATGCAACTTGGGTTTGCTTGAGAAGAGGCTCAAATATAGAAGGCTATATTCAACTTTCTAAAAAGTTCAGCCCTAATGAAAATGGCTTGGGATATTATGTTGGTTTTGGGTTCAAAGAAGATGAATACGGAACTACATCTGATGAAAACTTTATTTATGAAGCAATATTTAAATCATTACCAGGAATTGAAAAAGATTATTTTAACAAGCCTGAAAGCATAAGGTCATTTATGCTGGCAAATGAAGGAGCAAGTAAAGCAAAACCTTATTTAGGGCAAGTTTTAATGAGCTCTAATACAGACTTCAACGGATTTAATTATGTAGCTCCACCTGCAGGAGATGCGACAAACTTAGTTGTGTCTTGTGCTTCAGCTGGTGGAAATATTGACGATTTGTTATTAGTTGGTAGTACTTTGTTCCTTACAACAACTAGTGAAATTGACGGAGTGGCAATTTCAAGTCTCAATGTCAACGACTTAATAATTATCAAAGATCAAGTAGATAATTCTTACAATAAGATTTATAGAAAAGTAAACAATACAACATTTACAATTTATGACTCTTATGTTAACAATCAAAAAATTACTGTTAGCTCTGGAACAGTAAATGCAAACACAATTTGGTTTGTTCAAAGAAAAGGAGCTAAGAGATATTTCTACAATACAATCTGGTTTAAAGATATAGAAATATCATCATTCTCAAGTTTTATTTCAACTGCTATGAATCCGTTGCTGCTTGAAATAAAATCAAAATGGACGGTTGCTAATACTTCTTTCCCATATGACGAGTTTAAAATTAGATTCTATTCTAACGACTCAACAAACAATGTTCCAGATAGTCCAATATCTGATTGGATTTCATTTAATGCAGAAACAATAACTTCTACCATATCAACACTTAAAAGTAACAATGATTTAGTTCAATTTGTTCTTGCTGATAATTTATTGAGCCTTGATGCTGGTGAAAAGATTTGGCTTGCGGTAAATACACCTATGGGAGTTGATTTGGGTACAGCCAATGGTATTAAATATGATTCTGGAAATAAAATAGAATCAGGTAAATACGCAGGCTGGAATTTAGCATCTGACTTGTGGTTCAAATTGTTTGCTAGATATTCAAAAAGAAGATCAAATACCAATCATTTATCAATTCAACAAGCAAGAATATCGGCATTATCACATTCAGGTTTATCAAGTGATGGTTCAAATATTTCTTTACCAACAAGTATTGATATCAAAGGTCCAGCTGACTTAACTTCATCTTTGGCTGTAAGACCTACTTTGTCTTTACATGACAAAGTTACAGTAAGAACAGCAACCTTTCAAATAACTGCCTCTGATATTGATTCGGGTATTTTAGCATTTAGATTTGCTAAAGAAACTGATTATGGATTAATTTACTTTGAACCATGGCAAAGCTGGGATCTTTTTACAAATTATCAAGGCAATAATCTTTACACAGTCTTCTTCCATGGATCTTCACGTTATGATTATGCTGGAGCTGCAAATAATCTTTTTGCCCAACAAAATATTGGATATTCTGGAGCACGTAAAGTATGGGTCCAATTAATGGACTTTGCTGGAAATATTTCTGAGTCATATCCTTACTTTTTTGTTGCTCAAGCAATTGCAGCAGTAGATACAGAAGCTCCTTCTGGAACAATTGAGTTTTACAATTTAGAAACTAATAAGCAAGTATTTTTAACTAATAAAACTAATTCATGGTTGAAAGTAAATGGAACCGATACAGTTTCAGGAATAAAAGACTTTAAAATAAGAAGAGTTTACAATGACGGTCCATCAACCTGGTCAAATTGGCAAATGTACAATTCCTATGCACCAGTTTTATTTACTAATGAATCAGATGGTGTTAAAAAAGTTGAAATAGCTTTCAGAGACTATGGTAACAATATAACACAACCTGAAGTTAAATGGAATAAAATAATTAAAATTAAAAAGTAATGAGCCTGTAAATGAGTAGCACAATATTTAATCAAAGCATAGTTTGGCAAAGCAAGTTTGATTCTGAATCATGGTTGTACATGATGGGAATAACTCAGACTGTCTATAATTACGCTACTCTACTCAATTCTAACAACACAGATTACGATGACAATACTGCTTATTTTTTAATTTCACAAGACACAGGGTCAATTGGTAGAAAAATAGTTTTAAGTTCTTCTGACACAATTACTATTACTGGCGCCCCTAATAACAATGCTTTTGGTATAGATGAAGCTAATAATCTACTTGTTTTTGATCCTGATTATCCTATTACAAATACTTCTTCAGTTTCAGTAAAGGTTGTAAAAAATGTTGCATCAATTTGGAAAAGAAATCAAGAAAGACCACAGTTTTTGATTGATTTTACTTATCAAAACGAAAGAGCAATTTTATCCGTTGTTAGCAGTGATGAAGGCTTATTTTTAGGCGGTGTTTCTGGCAAGATTTGGTTTTATGATGGAATTAGAATAAAAGAGATATATCAATTTGCTAACGCAGGAGTTTTGAAACCTGTATCTGCATTGTGTATCCATCAGTTTGCTCATGAAAGCATTCCTTACATTTATGCCGGAAGTAGTAATGACACCAGTTTGTTTAGAGCAGAATTAGCTGAAGCGCAATATGGAAACACTTGGGAAGCTGTAGGAGATTTATCTAATCCAGGTGTCAATTGCATGGCATCTGCTTTCAACAAACTTTTCTTGGGAATGAAGAATAATCAATTTGGAATATATTCAAGAATCCCAGAAAGTAAATTAAACCCACCTGACTCATTTTTATCAGATGCAAACGAACAAGTAATTAATGAAACTGAGTCAACAGTTGTGCATATTTTGACACCTGATAATATCGAAGATTATGACAGAGAAACATTTGACATACAATGCTTTGAAGTTGGTCATAATCAATTATTTGCTGGTATTTCTAATAGACCAGAAGTTTGGTCATATTCTGAAGTCAAAATTAACAACCCATTAAATGATGAAGAATGGGGTACTCAAGTCTTTGATAGAGTCTTTATTGACGACCCAGCTCCAGCACAATATTACACAGAAGGTGGAGTAACTAATTCAAGATTCCATGCTAACGTAAATCATCAATACCTGTATGACTTGTCAAATCCAAGCAAGTTCAAAGACTTGATGTTAGTAACTGGCACTGCAAACTCTGAAACAGCATTTGAATTTTCAACTGGTTCTGACTGGGAACAAGTTCTTGATAAAACATCTACTCAACTGGCATTCAATGAGGTTGATTGTGCTTCTACTGTTAATGTTAGTTTGTCCAATGCTGATTTGCCAATTATAGATGGATTTCAAACATCTATCAATTCTACAGTTTTATTGAAAGATCAAACTACTCAATCGCAAAATGGTATTTATGTAGTTAATTTTTCTGGTGGAACTTATAATTTAGTCAGAGCGACTTTTAATACTGCTTCTGCAACCAGAGTTGGTTTTATTGTTAAAAATGGCTTTATCAATTCCAATACAAGATATCTCATCAATACTACTGATGTTTATGTTGGAAACTTTAGCTTCTATAAACCTCAACATACAATAGAATTAGAATTGTTCAATGCTGGATACAAAAAGTATTCAAATGAAGATGCTGAGCCTTATTGGATAGGTTTTGATAATAACTTAGCAAGTAATTCTTATGTTGATCAAATTGGTGACATTAAAGACGGTTATCAAGGAATAGAAGTTTCTGATGGATACAGACAATATAAATTAGAGTTCAATTATCAGAAAGTTAAACTGTCCAGCGGCAATAGCCAAGCTGTAATTGACTTGCCTCGTTTTGGATTTTTAAAGAATTGGAACTTTTATGATTCCAGAACAACATCTAATTGGGAAATCGGTGGGTTAATAGAAACACTTTCTGTTATTGAAGAAAATGAATACACTGTTGACAATGTTGCCAAGAAAACTCAAGTTCTTCATTTAGAGACTTTAGGCGCAACAGGAAATCCATACATTTTAAATAGCGCAGTTAATGTTGAAGTCAATTCAAATACAAAAGTTTTTGTCAAACTTAAAATTGCCGCTCAAGCTGGATTTACAATTTCTAAGGGACAATTAAGACTATCTTGGAGCTATAAAAATCAACAATTTGAAAATTGGTCTGGTGTTGAAATTAAAAACTCAAGCGATTATGTTTTATATGAATTGAGTCCAGCTTGGCATGGAACTATTAGCCAAATTGCTTTAGAGCTTAGTGGACTTTCAGAAGATAGTTCAAGACCAACTAATGCTTATATCGATTATATTCAGATTGTAAATAAAGACAGCTTTTTTGATATCAATTTGTTTCCATCAAAAGTAAGAATAACTGTTCAAGATAAAGATGTTCAAGTATGGGCTGGAAATCAAGATTATCCAGTTCTTGATTACAAAAACTTTATTGTAGCTGATACTTATAAAACTTCTGTTTCTGATTATGACAGACCCAAAATTAAAATTGGAAAACTTACTCCTACTGATGATGAATCTTTGTTTGGATATACTCAGCTTAGGTATATAGCAGGTGGTACTTACAATCCGAACAGTAAAAAAGTATTGAATCTTCACAATTCATGGAGATTTCCTTCTGCTGGTGGAACTAGGATTTTAACTTTTCATAATGGCACTTTATATGCAATTTGCGATGGTTTGAATACTAACAGATTTTCAGATAATCCAGACGATAGACAAATAAAGATTTTCTCTTATTCACCTGATAAAGAAATCTGGGTAAAAGAAAATTCCTCATTTGAAAGAAAGATTCAAACCAATACTGGAGACATCTTAGGAATTGTACGAGCACTTACAGCCAATAGCTTTGATAATGCGTTTTATTTAAGTGGTCAGTACAGCTCTATTAAGTATAATCAAAATAGATAAGCATAATGGAAGACAACAACTCAAGCCAAGATTTTAAGGCATTTACAGTTACATTAGATACTGCCAATACCTATGTACTTTCAGATGGATATACAATTTATGTAGCTTTATCTGGTGTTGTAACCTTGCCATTACTTCCATCTACAGGAATTACAGGTTTCCGTATTTATGTCAATGATGTAATAGTTAGCGTCAAATCCGCAAGTGTATTGAACCCTACTGGAAGCGAATTAGAACAATCAACAGTAAGACTCAAAACCTATGTAAAAATCAATTCTAATGACGTTGTTACTATCAAATATTTTAGCGGTAATTTAACTGATACTGACACAACAGCCATAAGTAGTTTTAATGCAATCGATATCACTAATAATGTAAGTGAATATGATCCGCTTTATTTTGATGCTGTTGATTGGAATAACTCACTTGATTCTGGTGAGCAAAATATTGGAAACTCAAATACATTTTTCAGTGATGATACCGACATATTTAAAAGAGAATTGTCATACCCATCTGCTGAGGTTATATTGGATACTACACCTCCAGATGGCTTGATTATTATCAATGATAAAGTTAATTCAGACGATGGTATCGAAGTAAGAACATTCTCGGCTTATGCTCCTGTAGATACAAGCACTAGTGGTTTTACAGATAGAACTTTATTACTTACATCTGCAGCAGTTGAAGGTTGGCAATTTTTATCAAGCACAAGTCAAGTAGTTAAGTCTTTTATTTTGAGGATGAAATATACTCAAAATGGTGCTGATCCCGCTATTGGTAACACAGCTGGTAGAGTTACAGTTTCTTTATATTCTAACACTACTGGAGATATTCCAAATAATAAAATCAAAGATATTGGTTTTATTCAATACGATCAGTTAACTGCATCCTATCAAGATTTCACAATTAGTCCTTCTTTACCAATTACCTTAGATGCACAAACAATTTATTGGATTGTTTTATCTTTTGAAACAATTGTAAAATCTGGTGTAACCTCAAGTGGAAACATCAAGATACCAGTAAAGGCAAGCGATGATTATAGTTACGCTGTTTTTGAAAGTAATGTTTGGAGAAGACTTACTACAAAACAAATTGGATATCTTGGTTTTGTAAGTTCGTTTAAAGATGGTTCTGCAATATCTAATACTATAATGGCTCAAGATATTTTGGGCAAGAATCTTTACGAAGCAACTAATTTTGGTGGATCTTCTAATATTTCTAGATATGAAAGAATTGGATCAGGTGATGCATACATCTTAAATATGTACTTCACACCCGATAGCCAAACTTATTTATATCCATTAGTAAGTTCAATTGATGTTGGTGTCACTTCATCTGTGTCAAAAAATTATAGTGTAGAAGTTAAAACAAGTCCAACAGCTAAATGGCAAACATTATTTATCAATGTTTCTGATGTAACTACTACAGATTTTATTAGATATAAGTTTACAACATCTCTTAGACTTTCAAATATCAGAGTGGTTTACAAGGGCGATTACAATACGTTACAAAGAAATGGCGGCACTCTTACTATTGCTGGCATTGATGATTGGTCCGATGTAACTGAAGTTCAAGTTTCTCATTTCTCAGATTTTAGAGATGCAGATGATTTTGCAGGATCAAATACAAGAGGATGGGCACCTTTTACAGAAGGGTCAACAGTATACGATTGGAACATCACAAACGAAGCTGGATTATGGCAAAAGCATACTGGAATAAATTATGGGCAACCTAAACTATTAACAGCACCTTCATCAAGTCAAGCAGCAATTTTTGGCGATAATGAAATAAATGTTTCACAAGGCTCAACAATAAGAAATGCCACTAACACATCTTTAGCAACAGGTGACACAATTTTATGTACTGCTGTTCATAATTCTGTAATTTATGCTGGAACTAGACTTGGTTATTTACTACAATCTTCTAGAGGCGATTATTGGACAATTGTTAATACCAAAAATCCATTAGATTCATCTTCTAGAGTTTTACTACCACCAATTACAGCATTGGTTTCTTATGCAGGTTCTTTATATATTGGCACAAAAAAGACAACATCAAAAAATGCTTCTTTATATAAATATCAAGACAAAAGAATAGTTTTAGTATCTAATTCTTTTACTGAAAATAAAGTGTCATTTCTAGCTACAAATAAGGGGCTATTATATGTTGCTACATCTGGATTACTTGATAGCGAAGAAGGCAATATCTATACTTACGATGGTACTGATATCAATAGCATCAGCACTCCAGTTGTAGATGAAACCTTGGCTATGGCTTACTCCACAGCACTTGATACTATTGTAGCAGGGTTTAGCAACGGCACTGTTTACAAATTGACATATGATTCTAATTCTAATCCATCAACTTTAGCTACTTTAAATGAGTTTGGATCAGATTTTAAAATTACAAATATAAGTGATGATGCTTCAGGTAAGTTTTTGTTTGTGTCATTATCCGAAAGCTTCCATGTTTATGTCAAAAATATTGATGCATGGTACGAAGGCGTTTTTCCTAAAAATACAGAAACTTTTTCAAATCTTACTTACAAACAATTTGCTACAGCAGGTTCTACAGATTATAAAAATGATAGAGACTTTTCTTTTATTCAAAGGCAGACTCTTCAAAGTTCATTAAGCAATGTAAACTTCAATTCGTTAAAACCATCAGGAATTGGATCGTCTTACTATACTGCTACTTTAGATTTTTCAATTAAATCTCCTAGCACCACAAATTATCAATTTCTTTTAAGAACTAATTCTCCAGCAAGGCTCATAGTTGGAAATACTGTTTTGACTCCAGCTTCACTATGGACAACAGAAAGTAATATAACTTCAAATACTACGACAAATTATTATTCTACTAGCACTTTAGAGTTTGTTGAAGATGAATTATATAAAGTAAAATTAGAGCTAGCTGTCAAGGAAATATCAGCAGGAATTACACCTACATTTAGCCTATTGTGGAAAGATAACTCTTCTGATGCTAACCCTGAGGTAATAATACCAAGTAGTGTAATTTACAGACCAACAAACATTACTTCAATTTCCAATGTTGTAAATAGTTATGTTGCGTCTTCTCTAGATGGTTTCTCATATACTTTTGACCCAACTTTTTATGAGAGTAATAAAAAATACACTTATGTAAGATTAAAAGATGAAGCTGGAAACTATCATAATTATCAACTTGAAGATGGAAGTATTCCTTATGCATCTTTAGATGACTTTATTATTCTTGGTGCTGAAGAACAAGGTAGTGGAGGAGATCCACCACCACCTGGAACGGGTAAAATTACATTTACTCCTGCAACTGTCACTGTAGGCAACACTTCTGAAGCAACCTTAACAATTGCAGAAGCTAAAACAACTACTTCAGTATTTGCAATAACAACTGATGGTAATTCAACATCTGCAGTTACAAATGTTACTGTAGCAGCAGGTTTAAGATCTTCTGATCCATTTACAATTACAGTTCCATCAACAATTGCAAGTACAATAACAAGCACAACTGTAACAGCTACACTAGATGATGAAGTTTACACAGGTACTTTAAATATCAATCCTGCAGAGGGTGGTGGTGGAACCACATCTACCACTAAAACAACTACAGTAATCTATCAAGTCAAACCAACTATGAGTTCTACAGTTGACCCTATCACTTATAAGTCTGGAACATTAGACGTTATTTACTCACCTAAGAGAAAGGTTAGATCTACTGGTAATTATGTCAGTAGACCATTCTATGTCCCAACATTGACTAGATGGGACACAATGTCTGTCTTGGTATTAAATAAATACAACCTAAATACTGCTCTTGGATTAGATGCTGGAACTGAAGTTAATGTTTATGTAAGAACAGCTGATTCTGCATCTGCATGTTTAACTGCTGAATGGTCAACTGCATATTCAAAATCTTACATTAATAATTCTACTGCTCCAGCCTCAGCAGAGACCCTGAGTATAGATTTACAAGCTTACAGTGGAAAGTTCTTACAATTCTATCTTGAACTTGTAACTGCAACTCAAGGTGATTCTCCAGAGGTTTTAGCAGTCACTGTTTCTTATTCAGCAGCAACAGGCTCATATTTCTTTACCAAGACATTTGATTCTGCAGATTACAGTACAACATCTCCTGTACCTACTTTTAGAAGAGGCTTGTTAACATCTAATCAAGACAAGAAGGATGGAGAAATTGTTTATGGGTATACAACTGATGACAGAGATGGTTACAAGTATGATTTTGCTAGATACACAATCATCGAACCTAATAAGTCATTTGAACTTGAAACACCTTCTTCCACAATCAAGTTTGCTATCTTGTTAACCTCAATTGATGGCGATCCTTCAATAGTTTATGACTTTGCTGTTCAACTTGATGCTGGCGATGAAGATATGAACTTTATGCCCGAATTGTAATTATGGCCCAACGAACAAATATATATAATTATCTATATCTTCAATATGGAGATAAATGGTATCCAGGTTA
>JACCDO010502695.1_pt1 | contig 11220 bp, 8 predicted proteins | sample 7446101 | NCBI WGS metagenome assembly JACCDO01 (sample SAMN15323440, study PRJNA562643) | freshwater metagenome | isolation source: river surface water | place: USA:Blue River Watershed | collected 2017-08-16
AATATGGCCCAGCCCCGAGTCACTGGCGCCCCGGGCTAGGTGCGCCCTGACTGGTTTGCAGATTCGCTGTGCATGCGAGGGGCTGGGTGCGTCGCCGCCAGCGCAGACTTGGCAACACCGATTTCAAATTCAGGCAGCACGTCGCAATCCGAGCTGAACGGCGCCCATTTTTCTGGCCATCGTCCGACCGGTGCGCACACAAACACCGAATGCAGTGGAGTGAACTCGCCGCTTTTTACCGTGCCAGTCACGCGTCGCGTGTCGTGCTCGTCACTTTGGTCGTGAAGGAAGGTTCTAGTTATCGCCAGCCGGGGGCGCGGATGTTGGTGCGGGCCGATGGCGCGAGCTGCGGCACCGTGAGCGCCGGTTGTCTCGAAGATGAAATCATCCGCGCAACCTCCTCCGTTCATCTCGATGGCCGGGCCCGTTTGCTCACCATCGACACTCGCCCGCATTATGGTTGCCCCGGAAAAATCACGCTGCTGCTCGAAGCCATCGAGCCGGCCTACGGGTGCGAGCTTTTTGATTTTATCGCACAACAGCTCGAAGCCCGGCGTCCTTTCAGCGTCGTGACCGACTGCCGCGATCTCGAAGCCGACGGGCCTTTCACGCGCGCCTTGCCGAACGCTTCGCCCGAGGAACCTGCCAGCGAGCGCAGGCTTATCGAACGCGTGGGCAGACAACCGCGCTTAGTCGTGGTCGGCGCCGGCCACGACTCCACCGCACTGGCCAAAACCGCACTCCTCGCTCACTGGGAAGTGCACTGCGTGGCGCCGGAAGACATCAAATTTCAACCTGCTCGCTTGGTCACTCGTTTCACCCCGGATGATCGCACCGGCATCGTGCTGATGACGCACAATCTCGGCCACGATATCGCGTGTCTGAGTGAACTTCTTCCCCTCGGCTACTCGTATATCGGGGTGATCGGCTCGGCCCGTCGGCGACGCGAATTGGTCAACGGCTTGGAAGCGGCCAATGCCTATTCGGCCATCGAGCAACTGGATCGGTTGAGTTGTCCGGCGGGCCTCGACATCGGGGCCGCAGATGCGGGTGAGATCGCCGTTTCCATCATGGCGGAAATTCGCTGCACTTGGTCGGGACGTGATGCCGCGCCGCTGCGGACTCGCACCCAGCCCATCCACGCCCATGACCGCAGTTGCTGAGGCAAAAGCGCCGTTTGCTGCGTTGGTTCTCGCGGCGGGAGCCTCGCGCCGACTCGGCCAGCCCAAACAACTCGTGCCGCACCGTGGTCGCCCGTTGCTGAGCCACACCGTGGAGGCCGCGCTCGCCGCCGGTTTCACGCCCGTCACTGTCGTGCTCGGTGCGCAGGGCGACGTAATTCGCCGTCAGTTGGGGACGCCGCCATCAGCGGTGAGTTTTGTTGAAAACACAGACTGGGCCGAAGGCATGGGTAGTTCGATACGCGCAGGGTTGAGGGCGTTGCTCGACGCGCATCCCGCGACGACCGGCGTGTTCATCCTCGTGTGCGATCAACCCGCGCTCGACGCCGCGCTGCTCCAGCAATTCAGGCAGCGTGCAATCGCTTCGCCTGCGTCGATCTGGGTTGCCGATTACGGCACGGGGCAGGGCCCGCCGGTGTTTTTTCCGCGCAGTTGTTTCGACGAGTTGCTCGCCTTGCAGGGCGAGTGTGGGGCTCGGAGCGTTATTCGCAGTCACTCCGCACACGTGCAACGCATCGCGTTTCCGGACGGCGACCTCGACCTCGACACGCCCGCTGATCTCGCCCGCCTTCACTCACAAAAATCAAGATGAAGGTTGCGGCGGCCGTCTCGTGCTTTTACTGTTCGTGACTTTCTTTCCCTCTCTTTATGGCCCAATTTACCCTGCAAATTAACGGCCAGGCCCGCACCGTCGATGTGGCTGGCGACACCCCACTGCTCTGGGTCTTGCGCGATACGCTCAATCTCGTCGGCACCAAATACGGCTGCGGCGTCGGCATGTGTCGCACCTGCACCGTGCACATCGGCGGGCAAGCCGTGCAATCCTGCCTCACCCCCGTCTCCACCGTCGGTCGCCGCCCCGTGACGACCATCGAAGGCCTCTCCGCCAGCGGCACCCACCCGCTGCAAAAAGCTTGGTGCGATCTCGACGTCGCCCAATGCGGCTATTGCCAGGCCGGTCAGATCATGACCGCCGCCGCTCTGCTCGCCACCACGCCGAAACCCACCGACGACGACATCGACAACGCCATGTCGGGCAACCTCTGTCGCTGCGGCACGTATTTGCGTATCCGCGCCGGCATTCACCACGCCGCCGAACACGCCGCGAAAACCGCCCACACGGAGGCCGCCCAATGAACACGCCTTCGCTTTCGCCCACGCCTGGCTCGCTCAACCGCCGCGATTTCCTGCGCCTCGCCGCGTTGACCGGCGGCGGGCTCATGCTCGGTTCGTTTTTCCCGCTCACCGGCTCGGCCACCGCCGCCGAGATCACCAAACCCGCACCCACGGGTGATTTCAGCCCGAGCGTCTTTATCCACATCGGTCTCGACGGCTCCATTCTGCTCATGGCCCCGCGCCCCGATTCAGGCCAAGGCATCAAAACCTCCCTGCCGATGCTGCTCGCCGAGGAATTGGAAGTGCCCTGGGAATCCGTGACCGTGCAGACCGCCGACTTGAACCCCGCGTTCGGAGGCCAAACCGCCGGCGGCAGCACCTCGACGCCGACTTTTTATCAACAACTCCGCCAACTCGGCGCCGCCGCCCGTCTCATGCTCGTGGACGCCGCCGCGCAGACTTGGGGCGTGCCCGCCTCGGAATGCGTTGCCGAAGCCGCCTTCGTGCATCACCGCGCCTCGGGCCGCAGCCTCGCCTACCGTGACCTCGTCGCCAAAGCCGCCACGCTTCCCGTTCCCGACGCCAAAAAAGTCCCGCTCAAAGACCCCAAAGATTTCAAGCTCCTCGGCAAACGCATCGGCGGAGTGGACAACCCCAAGATCGTCACCGGCGCACCGCTCTTCGGCCTTGATTTCACCCTGCCGGGCATGCTCTACGCCGTGTTTGAGAAGTGCCCCGTGTTTGGCGGCAAAGTCGTGTCGGCCAACCTCGACCGCATCAAACAACTCCCCGGCGTGAAAGACGCCTTCGTCATCGAAGGCACCACCGATCTCAAGGGACTCCAGCCCGGCGTCGCGATTCTCGCCGACTCCACGTGGTCGGCCTTCAAAGCGCGCCAACAACTCAAAGTCACTTGGGACGAGGGCAAGTTCGCCACCGAGAGCTGGGTGAAGTTCACCGCAGAAGCCCACGCGCTCGCCGCCAAGGGCGTTCCCGCCTCCGCCAAAATCATCCGTCAGGATGGCGACGTCGAAGCCGCTTTCGCCTCGGCCAGCAAAGTCGTCGAGAGCAACTACTCCTACGCCTTCATCTCCCACGCCAATCTGGAACCCCAGAACTGCACCGCCCGCGTGACCGCCGACGGCGTGGAAATCTGGGCGCCCACGCAAAACCCCGGCGCCTGCGCCACCGGCATCGCCGAACTTTTTAGTATTCCCAAGGAAAAAATCGCCGTCCACATCCTGCGTTCCGGCGGTGGATTTGGCCGCCGCCTCAGTGCCGACTACGCCCTCGAAGCCGCCGCCATCGCGAAAAAAGTCCCCGGTGTTCCCGTGAAAGTCACGTGGAGTCGCGAAGACGATCTGCGCCACGACCACTATCGCCCCGGCGGTTTTAATTTCCTCAAAGCCTCCGTCGATGCCGGCGGCAAAATCTCCGCCTGGCGCAACCACGCCGTCATGTTCAACGGCAACCTCAGCGCCGACGAATTTCCCAGCCGCTTCGTGCCCAACCTGCTCAGCCTGCGCACCCCGCTCAAATCCAACATCCCCATGGGCCCGTGGCGCGCGCCGGGCAGCTGCGTGTATGGTTTTGTGTATCAAAGTTTCCTCGACGAGGTCGCGCACGCCGCCGGACGCGATCCACTCGAACTCCGCCTGCAACTCCTCGGTGAGGCCCAGCCGCTGCCCGCCACCGAATCCGGCAGGAATCCGCCCTTCAACCCCGCTCGCATGAAAGCCGTCGTTGAGCTCGTCGCCGAGAAAGCCGGCTGGGGCAAAAAACTCCCGCGCGGCCAAGGCCAGGGCATCGCCTTCTATTTCAGTCATCGCGGCTACGTCGCCCAAGTCGCCGAAGTCACCGTCTCCCGCGCCGGTGAACTCAAAGTCAACCGCGTCGTCTGCGTATGCGATGTCGGCTCCCAGATCGTCAACCGCAGCGGTGCCGAAAACCAAGTCGAAGGCTCCATCGTGGACGGTCTCAGCGCCGCCTGGCGCCAGTCGCTCAACCTCGAAGACGGCCGTATCACCGAATCCAATTTCGGCGAATACCAACTGCTGCGCATGAACGACGCCCCGGCCAAAATCGAAACCCATTTCCTGCTCACCGACAACCCGCCCACCGGCCTCGGCGAGCCCGCGCTTCCCCCGCTTGCGGGTGCCGTGGCCAACGCGATTTTCGCCGCCACCGGCAAACGCATCCGCCAGCTCCCCTTCAGCCAAACCGACCTCAGCTGGAGCTAACCCACTACTCTTATGCACCCCACCATCACGCCGCAACGCAGCACATGCTTTTGGTTTTCATCATCATACTCGGCGATCCTACTTACCTGTGTGATTTTGGTTTTCGGGCTTTCCGCTCAGGCAGCAACTCGTCCCAACATCCTCATGATCGTCGCCGACGATCATGGCACCGACGCCCTCGGCTGCTACGGCAACCCCGTCATCAAAACCCCGCACCTCGACGCGCTCGCCCGCGAAGGCATCCGCTTCACCAGCGCCTTCTGCACCTCGGCGAGCTGCAGCCCGTCGCGCTCCGTCATTCTCAGCGGTCTGCAAGACCACCACAACGGCATGTATGGTCTCCAGCATCAGGAGCATCACTTCCAGTCATTCGACACGATCAAGAGCCTGCCCGTGCTGCTCGAGCAAAGCGGCTACCGCACCGCCCGCATCGGCAAATACCACCTCGCGCCCGAATCCGTTTACCGCTTCTCCACCGTGCTCTCCGGCGGCGCGGCCAACGACCCCGCCTCCATCGGACGCAGCCCTCTGGAAATGGCCGACAACACCAAAGCCTTTCTTACCGCCAAGGACGACCGTCCCTTTTTTCTCTACTTCGCCACCGACGATCCTCACCGCTCCAATGCTATTCTCCCCGACGGACGCCCCACCTTCGAGACCTACCCAAATCCCAACAGCTTTGGCAATCGCCCCGAAGGCTACCCCGGCATCACTCCCGTGATCTACCGGCCTGAGGATGTCATCGTGCCACCTTTCTTGCCCGACACACCCGAGTGCCGCGCCGAGCTCGCTCAATACTACCAAGCCGTCTCTCGCCTCGATCAGGGCATCGGTCACCTCATCGCCTTACTCAAGGCCACCGGTCAGTACGAGAATACCCTGATTGTTTACCTATCGGATAACGGCGTCGCCTTCCCCGGAGCCAAAACGACCCTCTACGAACCGGGTATTCGGCTACCCCTTATCATCCGTAGCCCCCGCCAGAAAGAAAGAGGCCTTGTCGAAGACGCCCTGATCAGCTGGGCCGACCTCACGCCCACACTACTGGACTTTGCAGGGGCAAAAGCACCAGCCGAGGGGTTTGATGGCCGCTCTTTCCGGCCCGCTCTGGAAGATGGCAAGCTTACGGACTGGGACGAGGTTTACGCCTCACACAGCTTTCACGAGATCACGATGTATTACCCCATGCGCATGGTGCGCACTCGACGCTACAAACTCATCTGGAATATTGCTAGCGGCCTTACTTATCCCTCGGCGCTGGATCTCATCTATTCTCCAACTTGGATCAGTGCGGTGAAGTCGGACACTGGCTTTATTGGCAAGCGCCGTATCGACTACTTCCTGCACCGTCCGGCATTCGAGCTGTATGATTTGCAGCAAGACCCCGACGAAATCGTGAATCTTGCCGACGACCCCACGTTGCAAACGCTAAAGCAGGGGTTGTTAGAGAAACTTAAGTCATTCCAAACCACGACCAAAGATCCTTGGATTCACAAATGGCGATATGAGTAAAAGGTCTACCACTTTAGGTGGACCAGCGTGAAGACGTCATATCTTGGCTCTTAAAAAATGATTTGTCGGCGAGAGCAATTGTCAAAAGTCAAGACATGACGTGCTTCATTTGCACCCCTTCAGCCAAACCGACCTCAGCTGGAGCTAAACCACCGGCCACGCACGGCCAAGAGCGTTGCTCCCCGCAGGTGCTCCCCAAGGCACCCACCGCGTCCGCCCACGCACGAAGAATCCGAGCCGTCAGCGAGCATTGTTTACACCTTCCCTGCTAAAGTTGGTGGGTAGAGGCAGCCAATCAGCTCTGCGGTAGTGTGAAGTATACTGAGCGCATGGCCGGGATCAGTCAGATCTCGACCGGATGGATGACACGCCGAGTTACGAAGGGATCTTGCGGCGTCCCATCGTGGTTTGGATGGGACTGCCAAGATGCCACGTTCGAATAACAGCTTCAGGTTCGTTTCGAACGTATTTTTGGGTTTAGCATCTCCAACCCGGAGACGCACCGCCAGCTCGAGGGTGCGGAAGCAATGCTCTAGACCCAATGTAGCCAAAGGATAATAGAACCAAGAATACACCATCGCGCCTCGGCTGGTTTCAAACATCGCATGAACTTCGTCGGGTGCTGTGGGCGAGAGCTCCACATGAGCAAACTCTCGCAACCAAGTCTTTTCGTCACGCTGCAAACCAAGGAAGCATGGACCGTCAAACTCCAGCCACCGGTTGGGGTCGAGACGGCGCAGCGCGCGGGCCTTGTCGTAATTGGATGCCATTTGACGGCCTTATCGGAGGTGTTCGAGACGGGCTTTGATCGTGCACCTGTTTGGAACCGTTTGGTCGAGGAGTTTGAAGAAAGCGCGGTCGTGCTGGGGGTGCTTCAGGTGGCAGACTTCATGGGCGATGACGTAGTCCACGCAGATCGCCGGAGCCTTCACCAAATCGGGGTTCAGGTAGATGCGGCCGTCGCGGTGCGAGCTGCCCCAGCGTTTGGGCATTCTCAACAAGCGCAGTCGCGGCGCCGGGAGCTTTCGCGCGGCGCACCACGGTTCCCATTTGGCGAGGCGGGCAGTGAATTGCTCCACCGCTTTGCCACGCAGCCATGCGTTGAGCGCGGTCTCGGCTTCGGCAGGCGAGCCGTTTGGCGTGGTGATGTGGAAATACGCGCCGACGAGGCGCACGGAGGTTGGCTGGCCTCGCTGGATTTTGAGGCGATACTGGCGGCCGAGGTAACGATGCGTCGCGCCGGATTCATAACGGAGGGGCATGCGGCCGCGATTCATGTCGGCGAAGGTGGTGCGCTGGCGCACGATCCAGCGAAGTCGCTTGCCGACTCGGGCCGCGATGTCGCTTTCGCGTGCATCGAGTGGCGCGACGAGGTCGATCGTGCCGTCGGGGAGCACGCTGATGGCGAGCGAGGCACGATCAGTGCGACGCAGCACCGCCGGACCGGCGGGCGTGCCGAGGTGGACGGCGTCAGACATCGGGCCGGTTGCGCGCGATACGGAGAATAGCTTCGAGGATGGCGTCCATCTGCTCGAAGGTGAGCGTGATCCCCTTGCTGCGCTGGAGGCTGAAAAGGAGGTCGTCGAGATCGTTGCGCATGGCGTTTTGCGCGTCGGCGTTCTCCCGCCACCGGACGATAGCATGCTGGCGAATGATACGCTCGATGTCGCAGGCCACCTCCGCGAGCAGCTCGGCCATGTTAGCCGGCGTGGCGGGGCGCGGGCCGGCGTCGTAGGGCTTGGGGTCTTCGTGCAGCGAGCCATCGTCGGGGGCGGCGTCGCGAGGCGCGGTCGAGGCACCGCCGAGCTGGCTGGTAAGTTCGCCGAAGAAGGCTTTGGCGAGATCGCTGCCGCGCACCGCGACCGGCACGTCTTCGTGGCGACCGTCGCGCACCTTCTCCATGATGTCGGTAACCTTGGCGAGTAGCTCGGCCTCGCTGATGCGCTGGGCCTTGTAGTCGTCGATGGCCTGTTGAAGCAGGAGCGAAAACTTCCGGTAGAAAAAGGGATCTTCCTCCATTTTTTCGGTGATCGTTTTCTTGGTGCGGTTGGCGATGACGTCGGCCTTGGCGCGGGGCGACGTGACCTTGTCCACCTCGGCCTTGAACGCTTCTCGCTCGAAGATATTTACCGGGGCGACGACTTGGATGACCTCGTCGGCCTGCACGTAGGTGGAGAGCATCTTTTGGATCTGCTTCTCGTAGTCGCGGTAGTCGATTTCCTCGGCGTAGCGGATTTTAACTGAGGCGCGGATTTTTTGGAAAAGCACGGCGTCGCGCTTGTAGCGCTCGAGCTTGGCCGGATCGGCGGTGTTGAGCCACGATAAGGTTGAAAGGCCGAGTTTGAGCAGGCGGCTAAACTTCGAGACGCGAGTGTAGAACTCCTCGCGTTTGAGCGGGTCTTCGAGGGCAAGGATGTAGGCCTCGTCGTCCTGCTTGTTGGGCAGGCGGCGAAACATGTCCCACACCGCGTCGTGGGCGGCGGGCAGGTTTTCAAGTTCGGCCCTGACATCGGTGAGCGCGCCTTCGAGGTCTTCCGCATCAAAGAGCTGGCCGGCGAGTTTGCCGTAGAGTTCGAGGGCGTCGTGCAGCTCACCGATGACGCCGTGGTAGTCGATGATGTAGCCGTAGTCCTTGCCGGGATAGAGGCGGTTAACGCGGGCGATGGCTTGCAGGAGGGTGTGCTCCTTGAGGCTGCGGGCGATGTAGAGGACGATGTTGCGCGGCGCGTCGAAGCCGGTGAGCAGCTTGTCCACCACGATGATGATCTCGGGGTCGTCGCCTTTTTTGAAGGCCTCGATTACGTTGCGGTTGTAGTCCTTCTCGTTGCCGTGCTTCGCCATCTGGGCTTTCCAGAAGGTTTGCACGTTCTCATCGGCGGAGGCGTCGCCCTCGCCCTCCCGGTCGTCGGGGCCGGAGATGAGCACCTCGGAGGTGACTTTGCCCATCTGGTCGAGGTGACGCTTGATGAGCAGGGCCTCGCGTTTGCCGGGGGCGGTGAGCTGGCCCTTGAACCCGGTGCCTTTCCACGTCTCTGAAAAATGCCGGGAGACGTTCCAGGCGATGAGGTAGAGACGGCTGTCGATGCGGGTGAGTTCGTCGCGCGAGGCGAACTTGCGTTTGAGGTCGGCTTTTTGCTCGGGGTTGAGGCCTTCGCACAGCTCCTCGAACATACGATCCACGGCCTTCTGGTTTACGTCCTGCAGGATGTGGCGGCCCTCGTATAGCAGGGGGACAACGGCCTTGTCCTCGACGGCGTCGCGGATGGTGTAGGGAGGTTCGATGATGCCGCCGAACTTTTGGGCGGTGTTTTTCTCCCTCTTCATCAGCGGCGTGCCGGTGAAGCCGATGAAGCAGGCGTTAGGGAGCGCCTTCATCATGCGGAGGTTGGCCTCGCCGTATTGGGAGCGGTGGCTCTCGTCCACGAGGACGAAGAGGTCGGCGTTGAGATTGCGGAAGCTGTCGTTGGCCTTGGCGGCGGCGCCGAACTTGTCGAGGACGGTGGTGATGACGGACACGCGGTCGTCTTCCAGCAGCTCCATGAGGTGCCGGCCGGTCTTGGCCTGCTGAGGCTCCTTGCCGCACTGGTGAAAGGTCTTGGTGATCTGCTCGTCGAGGTCGATACGGTCGGTGACGAGGACGATGCGCGGGTTGGGGATGGACGGCTCAAGGGCGAGCGCCTTGGCCAGCATGACCATGGTGAGCGATTTGCCGGAGCCCTGGGTATGCCATATGACACCGCCGCGACGGCGGCCCTCGGCGTCTTTGACGCGGATGCGCTCCATCGTCTTGCGGATGGCGAAATACTGCTGGTAGCGGGCGATCTTGCGGACGGTGCCGCCCTCGTCGAAGAGGGTGAACTGGCGGGCCAGCTCGATGAGGCGTTCGGGACGGCAGAGAGCGTGGAGGAGGCGATCTTGGCCGGTGACCTCGCGCGGGGTGGCGGCGAGAGCTTCGAAAAACGGACGGGCGTAGGCGAATTCGCCGGTGAAGAGCTTGTCGTGCTCGGCGCGACGGGGAGGCATGGCGAGCAGGGAGCCGATGACCGCGGTTTCGTCGTGCAGCTCTTTCCAGTCGGCCCAGAACTTTTCCGGTGTGCCGGTGGTGGCGTATTTGCCGGACTCCTTGTTCAGCGCGAGCAAGAGCGGGGCGTAGGTGTAGAGATGGGGAATCTCGGCGTCCTCCTGATTGCGCAGGTGCTGTTTGACGGCGGCGATCAACGAGTCCTTTTCATCACGGCGTTTGCACTCGATGACGACGAAGGGGATGCCGTTGACCCAGCAGACGATGTCGGGCCGACGGGTTTCGTGGCTGGCGGTGCGGGCGACCTTGAACTCGGCGGCGACGTGAAAGGTGTTGTTGCGCGGGTGCTCCCAGTCGATGAAGCGCAGGCTGCGGCCCTTGGTCTCGCCCTCGACCGTCTGGTCGATGCTGACGCCGAGCGTGAGGAGGTCGTGGATTTTCTCGGCGGTGCGGCAGAGACCGTCGAAAGGGACGGTGCGGAGTTTTTCGACGGCCTGGGCGATGGCGTCGTCGGTGAAGGAAAGTTCGCGGCCCTTCGCGCGGACACGGTTGATGCGGCGGAGCTGGGTGGCGAGGACGTTTTCGAGGAGGACGTGGCCGAGTTTACCGCGACGCTCGACCGCGACTTCCTCGGGCGAGAGGTAGGTGAAGCCGAGCTGTTGGAGCAGCTGAATCGCCGGGATCTGGCTGACGTGGGATTCTAGGAAATTGGGCGTATTCATCGGTTGCGGAAGCCGAGCCAGCCGGAGGCCTTGGCGCGGGCAAAAAAATACCCGCCAAGTTGCGCATCGTTGAGAGGCGTGACGGGTCTGTTACTGAAAGGGAGCCCGCCGGTCGTAACCTGCGGGAGGCCGACATGGCGCGGTAACGAAGTCCGGCACACGTTCGGGGATGATAGGTGAAGCAAGGGTGCAAACAGTTGCGTCGTCAACCAAGAGGTGTGGCGGGCAGGCCTGAGAACCAGCACAAGCGACACAAGGTTCAGACTTGATTTCAAGGGAAGGAAGGGCGATAGTGTTGGCATAGGCTGGGAACTGCGTAGCGGGTCCTGGTCTTTTTTATTGTCTGGGCAGGACGACCAACCCGGGCCCGAGATAGTTGCCAACGCGGTCACGGCGAAACTTGGTCTCGATGATGCGGAAATCATCGC
>JACCDO012040430.1_pt1 | contig 11220 bp, 10 predicted proteins | sample 7446101 | NCBI WGS metagenome assembly JACCDO01 (sample SAMN15323440, study PRJNA562643) | freshwater metagenome | isolation source: river surface water | place: USA:Blue River Watershed | collected 2017-08-16
ATTTAGAGCAACCCATCTATGCGCTGAGCATTGGCGTACTGTTAGGCGGAGTGCTGCAGTTGGCGATTCAAATTCCGGCTCTATCACGCTTAGGACTTTTGCCGCGCATCGGTTTGTTGCCAGGGGCAATCAAGACTGCTTTACAAAATCCAGATGCCAAGCGCGTATTAAAACTCATGGGGCCTGCAGTATTTGCAGTATCGGTCGCACAAATTTCCTTAATCATTAACACCAATATTGCCTCACGTTTGCAAGCTGGCAGTGTTTCTTGGCTTTCTTATGCTGACCGCCTAATGGAGTTTCCAACCGCTCTTTTAGGCGTTGCTTTAGGAACGGTTCTTCTACCCAGCTTAAGTAAAGCGAACGCAAAAAATGATTTAGTCCATGCGGGTGAACTTCTGATCTGGGGCTTGCAGCTAACTTTTTTATTGGCCGCACCTTGCGCCATTGCACTCTTCATTTTTGGCGAACCGATTGCAGCAGTGCTGTATCACTATGGAAAATTTACCGCCCTCGATGTCTTAATGACACAACGGGCTTTAGCGGCTTATGGTGTTGGCCTCATTGGCCTCATCTTGGTCAAAATTTTGGCGCCTGGTTTTTATTCTCGCCAGGATATTCGGACACCAGTCAAAATTGGCTTACTTGTACTAGTAGCAACACAGTTAGCCAACTTAGTCTTTGTACCTTGGCTTGGACACGCCGGCTTGGCTTTATCGGTAGGTACGGGCGCTTGTTTGAATGCCGCTCTACTATGGGTGGGCCTCCATAAACGAGGTGCCCTCCCCAGCTCGGCTTGGGCCAAATACTTAGGGCAACTATTTTTAGCGCTAATCCCTTTTTCTGGGGTGCTTTTTTATGCTGCTAGCGCACACAATTGGATCGCCCTGCAATCAGATCCTTGGGCTCGTATTGGCCTGCTGGCTATCTGGCTTGGCTTATCGGCTGCTGTCTACTTTGCCTCCCTGGCTTTAGTCGGAATTCGCTGGCAAAAATTCTTGCGTCATGCAAAATAGGATGTATGCCAACACAACAACTCGACTATTTCACCTCCCTAGTTGCTGAAGACGAACACCTGCCTTTAACTGAGGCAGCGATTGCAGTTGCTCAGCACGCTTACCCTGATTTAGATGTTCAAGGAGTTCTCGATCAAATTGACGAGATGGGAAACAAACTGAAAACCCGCATCACTCCAGATACATCACCGATGCAGCGTTTGCAAATTCTGAAACATTTCTTTTATACCGAGTTAGGCTTTGGTCCCAACCCGAATGATTTTTATGCTCCAGAAAATTCTTATCTGCATTACATTCTTGAGAATCGCAGAGGCATTCCAATTTCACTGGCGATCTTAATGATGGAGCTTGGCAATCAAATTGGATTAAAAATTCGTGGGGTGTCATTTCCAAATCACTTCATGATGCGCATCTCATTACAGCAAGGTGAGGTGATCATGGATCCACTCACTGGTGAATCACTCTCGAAAAATCAATTGCAAGAGATGCTTGACCCTTATCTGGACGCTAAGGGTTACCGGGGTGAGTTGAGCCTACCGCTCAACATATTCCTGCGCGCCTCAAGCCCAAGAGAAATACTGTCGCGTTTCTTAAGAAACCTCAAAATGATTTACTCCGAACATGAACGTTGGGAGCGCTTACTCGGCATTCAAGAGCGACTAGTGATACTTCTGCCGGATTCGGTTGAAGAGATTCGCGATCGCGGTCTGATCTTTGCGCAATTGGAATATTTCCGACCAGCTCTTGATGATATGCATCGGTATCTCAGCGAAGCGCCTGAAGCTGAAGATGCAGGGGATATTCGCGAACATATCGCGACGCTAGAAAGCCAAACCAAACTGCACTAAGGTTTAGAGCAATTTCAACAAAGACAATATAAATAGGAGCCCATAGGCCCAGCTTCCATATTGCTGAATCACCACATCTAAATGGCGATCAATCAACTTGAGCTACCCAAATTGGTTTAATACGGAAATTAACAGGCTCTTATAATGGGGCATGCAAACTGAACCCTACATTCAGCCTATGCAATCTCCAGAGCTTTTATCAACGATTTGTATTGTTGGACCGACTGGTGCAGGCAAAACGCATCTCGCCATGTCATTGGCTGAATATGCAAAATCCATTGGCCTCACAGTTGAGCTTATTAGCATGGACTCTGCCTTAGTCTATCGCGGCCTCGATATTGGTAGCGCTAAACCCACCAAAGCAGAACAAGCGGCTGTCGTCCATCACTTAATTGACATTTTGGATCCTACAGAGGTTTATTCTGCCGCCCGTTTTGCAAAAGATGCCAAACGACTGTGCGAAGAAATACGCATGCGAGGAAATATCCCCATCGTGGTCGGTGGGACCATGTTGTATTGGCGCGCCTGGGCACACGGCCTCTCTTCTTTACCACCTGCAGATCCAGAGATTCGGGTTCAACTTGAAGAGCAAGCAAAGAAAATAGGTTGGCCAGCTATGCATGAACGCCTAGCTCAAGTTGATGCAGTGACAGCGAGTCGCTTAAAGCCCAATGACTCTCAACGTGTGCAACGTGCCCTAGAAGTTTTTGAAATCACCGGCAAACCCATGTCGAGCCTATTAGCCGAGTCACCCAGCGAAGATGGTCGCGAAGGATCGGCGATACCGCCATGGATTCAGTTAGTTTCTCTTGAGCCCAGTGATCGTGCTCGACTCCATCTCAACTTAGAAAAACGTTTTGATGAAATGCTTTCTGGCGGTTTGATTGAAGAGGTAGAGCGACTCAAAAAAAATACCGCCCTACATGCTGACCTTCCAGCTATTCGCTCAGTTGGGTATCGCCAAGTCTGGGAATATCTTGATGGACAAATCGATCGAGAGCAAATGCGCTACAAGGCTCTGGCTGCCACTCGTCAACTGGGGAAACGCCAACTCACTTGGCTCAGGGCAATCGCTGGCAGAAATACTTTCGACCCCTTCAATCCAGATGAATTGAAGGCCGCCCTAGACTATTGCAAGAAAAATTTAAAGTAAGTGCGTTAAATAACGATGGTTTGAGGCGCATCTTTAGGGCGCTCAACGACTTCACCAACCGTCCATGCACTTAAGCCTTCCGCAGCTAATGATTGAATCGCTGCATCCGCTTGGGCTGGTGACACAATCACAACCATACCAATGCCGCAGTTGAATACGCGGACCATTTCAGCATCAGCAACTCCACCCTTCATTTGCAACCAACGAAAAAGTTCTGGCATTTGCCAGCTATCCCGATGCAATACCGCTTGGGTGTTTTCTGGAAGAACGCGGGGTACGTTATCCACCAATCCACCACCCGTAATGTGCGCCATGCCTTTGACATTGATCTCAGAAATGAGCTTGAGGAGTGGCTTGACATAAATCTGCGTCGGCGCCATCACCACATCACCTAGTGGACGACCGCCTAAATCATCGCTTGGTTTGGCGCCAGCACGTTCGATAATTTTTCTCACCAATGAGTAACCATTGGAATGCGCACCACTAGATCCAATTGCCAAAATCGTGTCGCCCGGAACAATAGTTGCACCGGTAATAATTTTGGATTTCTCGACCGCGCCAACAGCAAAACCTGCCAAGTCATATTCGCCGGGAGGGTACATGCCAGGCATTTCTGCAGTTTCACCACCGATCAGGGCACAACCAGATAATTCACAACCTTTAGCAATACCACCAACAACTGTCGCAGCTGTATCGACAGTGAGTTTGCCGCAAGCAAAATAATCTAAGAAAAAGAGTGGCTCAGCACCCTGTACCAAAATATCGTTTACGCTCATTGCGACCAGATCCTGGCCGATCGTGTCGTGACGATTCCACTCAAAGGCCAAACGCAATTTAGTGCCTACGCCATCTGTACCTGACACTAAAACAGGCTCTTTAAAGCGCTTTGGAACCTCAAAAAGAGCTCCAAAACCACCAATACCGGCTAAAACCCCCTCCCGCATGGTCTTCTTGGCCATGGGCTTAATGCGGTCAACGAGAGCATCCCCCGCGTCAATATCGACGCCTGCGTCACGGTAGGAAAGGCCTTTTGATGGGGAATTGCTAGAAGAAGTCATATCTGAGTCGGAATATTAGTAAAAATTGCTGCTGGGTCAGTAGAATCATTGAATTCTAGAGGATTACACGCAATGTCTGAAATTTTTACCCCTTTTTTAGCTGCATTCATTCTGGCGTACGCCCTACGCCCTGTATGTCTATGGCTTGAGACACACCGCGTCCCCAGGTCAATAGCCGCCCTTCTTTCAATGCTGATTGGTTTAGGGCTTATTTTCTTTGTTTTTAGCCTGTTGATCAGCCTGCTCAAATACGAAATACCCCTCATTAAATCCCAACTACCGGATTGGATCGCCAATACCCAAACCTGGCTAGGCCCAAAGCTCGCTGAATTGCACATGAATATTGATTGGTCCACCCTCAAGGCCAGCGTTACTCAGAAGATTACCGAGCACATTAATGACAATGCAGATGCATTAATGAACTCCACGATCAATACCGTCCTGGTTTCTGGAAGCTCGGTCATCGCAGGATTCGTCAATGCTGTCTTGATTATTTTTGTGATGTTTTATTTACTGATCGATTGGGATCATTTTTTTGCACTGATTAAAAAGATAGTTCCGCTACGCGCTCAAGAAACGGTATATCACTTAGCAATGCACACTGATGGACTGCTATCGCAATACTTGCGAGGCATGTTGATTGTGATTTCCATCATGTCTATTTTTTATAGCGTAGGTTTAAGTCTGATCGGCGTCAAAGGAGCTGCTGCACTCGGTGTATTTACTGCCATCATGATTGTGATTCCATATGTAGGTATCACCCTCGGATTAACGCTGTCCACTTTATCCGCACTGCTTCAGTTTGGTCCAGGCCCAGAAATACTGGGGGTATTGGTCTTGTTTGGACTCGGACAATTCCTCGAGGGCTTTTTCTTAACACCCCGCTTAGTAGGAGAGCGCATTGGCCTACATCCCGTTGGCGTATTGTTCGCCTTGTTATTTTTTGGGAAATTATTTGGCTTCTTTGGCGTATTACTAGCACTCCCCATCAGTGCCGTCACGATGGTGTTAGTTCAGTATGCGTGGTCCCGCTACACCCAAAGCTCTTGGTATCAAAAGTAGATTTGCGTTTGAATGAATAGAACTTCGCTGCCAAAACAATTTGCTTTAGATATAAGTCACGCACCCAAAGCAAGCCTAGAAAATTACTTGCCAGGTAGAGACCTGGCCTTAATTTCAACACTCAAAGTATTGAGTCATTCCTGGAATTCACCAACTGAAGCCGGCAATAATCCTTTAAATCAACGATGGATTTATTGGTGGGGACCCGAGGGTTCAGGGCGCACTCACTTATTAGAAGCAACGATCAATACTGCGGCAGATGCTGGTTTAAGTCATTTCTTTTTAACGCCCAATGAACCTAGCGCATGGGTCCGCCTAGAAGAGAAAATGAGCTCGCTTGCACAAAGCGATACACCTTCAGTCATTGCGGTAGATGACGTTGATCGCCTTGATGAACGCTTAGTAGGTGCTTTATTTCGAATTCTGAATGGGGTCCAAGCCAGCAAGGCAATCTGCATTTTGATGGCAGGAAAAGCCGCCCCCGCTACTCTTGAGCTCAGAGAAGACCTGCGAACCCGCTTGGGCTGGGGTTTAGTGTTCCAGACTGAACTTTTGGATGATGATGCGAAAATACAAGCCTTAGAGCAAGCCGCGCAAGCGCGTGGGCTAGTCTTATCGCCGGATGTGTTGCCATGGCTGCTGAGCCGTTTTTATCGCGACATGCCTAATTTAATGGCTCTGATTGATGCGCTGGATGCTTACTCATTAGAAACAAAACGTGCAGTAACCTTACCCCTAGTGCGTGAGCTCTTGCAGCCAAAATAATTTACTCAATATCAACTCGTGACCCAATTAGCCCTCTTCGATCTAGATCACACTCTTTTGCCCTGCGATAGCGATTACGAATGGGGACAATTTCTGGCCCGTATTGGTGTTGTTGATAGCGAGTATTACGCTAAACAAAACGAACGTTTCTATCAAGACTACAAAGATGGAAAGCTCGATATTCATGAATTTTTGCGCTTTGCTTTAAAACCTTTATCCGAACACTCACGCGAACAATTAAAAGAGTGGCACGATGCTTTTATGAAGGAAGTGATCAGCGGACAATTGCGTCAGCAAGCTATTGATCTGGTGAAACGCCATCAAGATGCAGGAGACCTATGCTGCGTAATCACTGCCACCAATAGCTTCGTAACTCGCCCTATTGTGGAGAGTTTTGGGATTGAGCATCTGATTGCTACTGAACCCGCTAAAAGTTCTGATCATCCGCTAGCTACCTTTACAGGAGCCGTGCAGGGCATTCCCAATTTCCGTGAAGGCAAGATCCAGAATCTACATGATTGGCTCTCCAGTAGAAATCTATCGCTGGATACGCTGCCTCGGAGTTATTTTTACTCCGACTCAATGAATGACTTACCCTTGCTAGAAAAAGTGAGCCACCCTGTCGCCACCAACCCCGATGATCGTTTGCGCAATGAAGCTCAGAAACGCAACTGGCCTATTCTTGAGCTATTCGCATGATCACTAAGTTTATTAAACGTATCTTGCGTCGTGACCCTATGGTCAAACACACGCAAGCAAATAATACGGGCGCTCCAAAACGGATCCCAAAAAAAACGCATCGCATTGACCCCCATTTGCTTTCTAAAAACGCAGTCAAGGTAACGGATACATTACAACAAGCAGGCTACGAGGCGTTTATTGTGGGTGGCGCAGTGCGTGATTTAGTTTTAGGTATTGGTCCTAAAGACTTTGATGTTGCCACCAATGCCACTCCAGATCAGGTGCAGAAATTATTTCGTAAAGCCCGCTTAATTGGTCGTCGTTTCCAAATCGTACATGTCACTTTCTTTGGCAAAGGTCATCCTGAAATTATTGAGGTTTCAACCTTTAGAGCCTTACTGGATAACGCTGGTGACCACGTTGCCGAAAGCGGTCGCATTTTACGAGACAACGTTTGGGGCTCACAGGGTGAAGATGCGGCGCGGCGCGATTTCAGCATCAATGCAATGTATTACGACCCTTCCTCTGAGACCGTACTCGACTATCACGGCGGTATGGCAGATATTCAGAAGAAAACCTTACGCATGATTGGTGATCCTGTTAAACGCTATCGCGAAGATCCGATCAGAATGCTACGAGCGATTCGTTTTGCAGCCAAAACAGAATTCACCTTGGAGGCAGCGACGCGCGCCCCCATCGCCAAGCTAGGTACATTATTAAAAGATGTGCCTTCTGCGCGCTTGTTTGATGAAATCCTGAAGTTGCTGATGTCTGGCTACTCATGGGCAGCTATCCAAGGTTTACGAGATGCAGGTTTGCATCATGGACTCTTGCCTTTGTTAGATCATATTTTAGATACTAGTGAAGACTCCAAAGAAGCCAATCAATTCGTTAAGCTTGCATTAGCCAATACCGATCAACGCATTCAAGCAGGAAAAAGTGTTTCTGCAGGATTTTTATTTGCGACGCTACTTTGGCCCGACCTGCTTAAAAACTGGAATGCCAACTTAGCCAAAGGCATGGCTAATATTCCCGCCCTTCAAGACGCTATGGACGATACGATTGCAACTCAAAGCAGTGGTATGACGATTCAACGTCGCTTTGAAAGTGATATGCGAGAGATCTGGTCCATGCAACCCCGTTTTGAGAAACGGGTTGGACGCTACCCCTACCGTTTAATTGAATCACCCCGCTTTAGGGCAGGTTATGACTTTCTTCTGTTGCGCTGTGCAACAGGCGAAAAAGAGGCTGCCCTTGGCCAATGGTGGACAGACTTTATTGCCGCTGACCCCGCTGGGCAAGATGCATTAATGGCTAGCGCCAAGAATGACACGGGCAATAGCGCCTCCCCAGCCAAAAGACGCCGTCGCAGAAAACCCAAGTCTGCCACCCCCGCCTCAATCGAAGGCGAACCGAGCTAAGCAAGTTTTTAGAAACTTCTGTAAAGTAAGTTCATCTTAGGTTTGGAATCGTATGGCACGGGCATATATTGGATTTGGCGGCAACATCGGAGACACGCGTCAGCTCATCACTGATGCGATTATTTGCTTAGCCCAACGCTGTGAATTACAAATCATGGCCAAAAGCTGCTTCTATCAAAGCGCGCCTGTAGATGCTCTTGGCGGAGACTACATCAATGCGGTAATTGAAATCGATACCCAACTTACGCCCTATGGACTTTTGTACGTATGTCAAGCCGTAGAACAAGAGTTTGGACGTGAGCGTCCCTACACTAATGCGCCAAGAACACTTGATCTCGATATTCTGTCCTATGAAGGGGTTACTCAAAACGAGACTGAGTTGATGCTTCCTCATCCCAGAATTACTGAGCGCTCCTTTGTACTTCTGCCCTTGCTTGAAATTGCTCCAGATTTCTTTCTCCCCCAATTAGGCGAACTGAAGGCTTATTTACCTAAAGTCGCCCATCAGCGCATTGAAAAACTCCCCTGCCGCAACTGCAATTGTGGGGAAAAAGACGTTTATAGCCAATCAGCGCATTAATTCATTAAACTCTCGCCATGGGTTATTTACAGGGCGAAAAGCCAATCTCGATTACTAAGCTCCTCGCGATGCACGCTGAGGGTGAAAAAATTTCTATGCTTACCGCATATGACTCAACCATGTCAGCCTTGCTTAACCGCTGCGGTGTTGAAGTCATTCTGATCGGTGACTCTTTGGGTAATGTCATTCAAGGACAAACCAGCACAACTCCAGTCACGATTGAGCAGATGGCATATCACACTACCTGCGTAGCGCGTGCTAACTCGCATGCTTTTTTGATTGGGGATTTGCCTTTTGCCAGCTATGGTGATCCCGTGCAAGCACTGGAGTCTGCTGCGGAGCTCATGCGTGCTGGCGCAGACATGGTCAAACTTGAAGGCGGCGGTCCTTGGCAAGTAGAAATTATTCAATACCTAGTTGAGCGTAGTGTTCCAGTTTGCGCGCACCTTGGCCTGCTTCCACAATCAGTTCATCTTTTAGGTGGTTATAAGGTACAAGGTAAATCAAAGGACTCAGCAAGCATCATGCTTGAGCAAGCACTTGCTTGCCAAGGTGCCGGCGCTCAAATGGTGGTTCTCGAAGCAATTCCTTCAACGCTAGGTGAAAGAATTACTGCTGAACTGCATATTCCCACAATTGGCATTGGTGCAGGACCAGATTGCTCTGGTCAGGTATTGGTTTTACAGGATATGTTGGGCATTAGCCCTGGAAAACCTCCTAAGTTTGTGAAGAACTTCATGGAAGGTCGCCACTCTATCGAGGCTGCTATTAAGGCTTACGTGAGAGAGGTAAAGGCCGGGAAATTTCCCGGACCTGAATACGGCTTTGCTGGCTAAGAACCCTTAGCTAAAAAAACTTTTCACTCCATCAAACCAGCCCTTTTGTTGAGGGCTATGTTTATCGCCTCCAGACTTGAGGCTGTCATCAAATTTTTGCAGCAATTTTCTTTGCTCATCAGTCAATTTAATCGGTGTCTCGACCACTACGTGAACAAAAAGATCACCGACTAAGGACGAACGCAAGCCTTTAATTCCTTTATTTCGTAAGCGGAATGTTTTTCCAGTCTGAGTACCTTCTGGAATCGGAAACTCCACACGACCTGAGAGTGTCGGTACCTCAATCTCGCCACCAATCGTAGCGGTAGCAAAAGAGATTGGCATTTGTACATGAAGGTCGCTGCCATCACGCTCAAATACCGAATGGGGTTTCACGCGCACCTCTACATATAAATCACCTGATGGCCCACCATTAATTCCTGGCTCACCATTTCCAACTGAACGGACACGCATACCATCATCAATACCTGCTGGTATTTTGATCTCAAGCGTTTTTTGTTCTTTATGCTTACCGCTACCATGGCAAGTTTTGCATGGCTTCGGAATATATTCACCAGTGCCGCGGCACTTAGGGCAAGTTTGCTGCATCGAGAAGAAGCCTTGCTGCACTCGGACCTGACCATGACCATCACAGGTAGTACATTTTTCAGCCTTAGTACCAGGCTCGGCGCCAGTACCATGACACGGTTTGCAGTTGCTCCAACTAGGCACGCGAATCTGGGTGGTATATCCCTCGGCTGCCTGTTCTAGCGTGATATCCATGTTGTAACGGAGATCGGCGCCTTTATAAACTTGCGGACCGGCATGACGACCGCCACCCTGTCCAAAGATGTCGCCAAAGATATCGCCGAAGGCATCGGCAAATCCGCCGCCGCCAAATCCACCGCCACCAAAGCCGCCCATTGAAGGATCTACTCCAGCATGACCATACTGATCATAAGCAGCACGTTTATTGGGGTCAGTCAGCGTTTCGTAAGCTTCTTTAACCTCTTTAAATTGGGCTTCAGCCGTTTTGCTATCGGGGTTGCGATCAGGGTGATGCTTCATCGCCATTTTGCGATAAGCCTTTTTTATTTCCTCATCGCTGGCACCTTTTGCCACACCAAGTACTTCGTAATAATCGCGTTTACTTTTAGGCACAGCCAATTCCTCTCAACAACCTGAATGACACAAGTCGGCACACGGCCGACTTGTTATTTAAGTACTTCAAAACTACGTTAATGAATATCTGATTTTAAGATTACTTCTTATCATCAACCTCTTTAAAATCAGCATCGACAACATCGGCATCGGGCGCTGCACCTGGGGCAGCACCTGGAGCAGCGCCTGGAGCGGCACCACCACCAGCTTTAGCTTGTTCAGCAGCCATGACTTTTTCACCCAACTTCTGACTTGCTTTACCCAAAGCCTCGGTCTTAGCTTCAATGATTGCTTTATCACTACCTTTAATTGCTTCGTCCAACTCTTTCAAGGCGGCTTCGATTGCCTCTTTCTCAGCAGCCTCTAAGCTAGCACCGTGCTCTTCCAAGGCTTTCTTGGTTGAGTGAGCCAAAGCATCAGCAGTATTACGAGCAGTTACCAACTCTAACGCCTTTTTATCTTCGGCAGCATTGGCTTCAGCATCTTTGACCATGCGCTGAATTTCTTCTTCAGTTAAGCCAGAGTTTGCCTTAATGGTGATCTTATTCTCTTTGCCAGTCGTTTTGTCTTTTGCAGTTACATGCAAAATACCGTTGGCATCAATATCAAAGGTCACTTCAATCTGTGGCATTCCTCTACGTGCAGGAGCGATACCTTCTA
>JACCDO011528675.1_pt1 | contig 11219 bp, 14 predicted proteins | sample 7446101 | NCBI WGS metagenome assembly JACCDO01 (sample SAMN15323440, study PRJNA562643) | freshwater metagenome | isolation source: river surface water | place: USA:Blue River Watershed | collected 2017-08-16
CAATTGGTCATTGATTTGGATAATAGTTCAACTAATTTTAGAAAAAAATCCGGAAAAGTTTTTGGTACATACTAATATCATTCTCCATAAACACCTATTATTAATAATTTTAAATTTTAGAATTAAAAATTATTGAACTAACTTCAATTAATCAATTCAATCCCAATTACCCCACCCATTCCACACACGTTGGATAAACAAAACGTTCGCCATTTTTATATATTAAATTCATTTTGGCCATTTTTAAAAAAACGCGCAACACCCCAATTTTTTGGGGGCCCCAATTTTTTGGGGGATAATTTATAAAAATAATAATATTTAAATATATTAAAGAATTAATTGTGATAAGATTTTAATAAAAATGCCAAATTGTGAACGTTGCTGTAAGCCATTTAGAGATTTTTATGGATTGAATCGCCATAAATCAAGAAAATTACAATGTAGAACCAATTTAGGTTATTTGTGTCATCCAGGAAATGGGAAAATTCCAACAATTTCTTTACAAAATGATACTTCGACGGCTGTGAACGAATCTTTGGGGGCTGTGAATGAATCTTTTCCGGCTGTGAATGAATCTTTTCCGGCTGTGAATGAATCTTTGGGGGTTGTGAACGAATCTTTGTGGACTGCGAATGAATCTTCTTTAACTTCAAGTTTGAAATTAACTATACAAGAAGAAGAAGAAGATAAAACTACATGTAAGTATTGTTTAAAAGAATTTCAACCTAAAAACTTATTTAATCATATATTAGTTTGTAAATTAAAAGATAATCCAATAAGACTTCTTGAAATTGATTTAAATATAAAAAAAGAAAAATCATTATCAACTAAATGTACAAAGCTTACTTGTAATTATTGTGATAATGTATTCTCATACCAATGTAATGTAAATAGACATCTTAAAATATGTAAAATTAAAGACGAATATTATCATAGTTTGATGTCATTAAAGGAAACCAAGCAAAAAACTGAAATAATTAATCAAAACAATAATAATAATAATAATAATATCAATAGTAATAATAATACAACCAATACTAACAGTAATAATGTTATCAATGCAAACATAACGAATATCGATAACAGTATTAACAACAACAATAACAACAATAACAACAATATGTCGTTAATGCTTTCTAATACAGAAATAAACTACCAATTACAAACCCAAGTATCTATTTTTATGAAGACTCTAAATAATGTATACAAATTGGTTGAAAAGAATACAGAAAAAAATCAATCAGAAGTTATGAACTATGAACATATAGCTGCACTATCAAAGGAAGACATTATAATAGAAAGCCAAAAACCAGATGGATGTATTAAAATCGTTACAAAAGACCGTACTCCAGATTGCAATTATCTTCTTAATTCACAAGTTGTAGGAACAGCTGACTATAAGAGAGGTATCGATATGCTCTACAAGAATATAGAAAGTAAAATGCCAGATACTATTAGACAAATAGAAGCAGATAGAGTAACAACAGAAGATGAAGGAATCGTACTTGAAAAGATGAGAGAACCAGCGAGAAGTCACAAATGTTATAATGAATCACGTAGAAATCTCAAGAAGTTACTAAATGAGAAGAACATTCAAGTTAGTATTTAGTAACTAATAACTAATATTCCTTAATCATATCAAATGAGTGAGTATCTACTGGATATCTATCAAATAGTTCAGGGTATTTCTGATAAATTCTAAACCAGATATTTACTTCCCAAGTTAGTCCACCAAGTTCAGATATAACAGAATCTTGGTATTGTGATAACTTATGTATGGATTCTTTTGGTCCACCCAGTATTCCACCACAAAAAAACCAAAATATATTGTTGTTAGAATAGTCTGGATGATACCATCTACACCCAGCTATTCTTATGGATTCGTAGTATTTGTTGGCAATATCCATGGATATCTCTTGGAATGGTTCAAATATATGGTAAATACCAAAATCTAACCAGGTATAATTGGAATACCCTGGTAACATTTTAATTGCTCTTTCCATAAACTTAACTTTATTTAGTTGAATTCTGAAGTAATCTGCTGAATCTTTGGTTGGATTGTCTGTTATTACTCCGTTTATTGAATTGTATTCTAAGTAGTGTAGGTCATCCTTAGTTATTGGAACAATAATGGTATATTCATTAGTATGGAAATGATTTATAACAGAAATATCAATAAATGCTACTTTTTGAATTTTTAAATCGAGTAACTTAGTAGAATATTCTAAGTAGTATTCAAATGGTTTAATACAACGTTCAGCTTGGTAGATAAAGGCAGTAACCAATAAATTAGTCATTATTATTACTATTATTATAATATCAATTAATTACTTTTAATTAACATTTTTATAGTTGGAAGTAGAACTAACAAATTGTTAATAATAAATGCAGGGTCTCCACCAGGTGGGTTATATATGTTAGAATATGCCCATTTGTCACCTCTGATGTAGTGTTTTACTAATTCTGGCATACCACCAATCCATTTTCTATCTTGGTCTACACCAATTTGTCTATTGATGTATCTGGTTAGCCAGCAATATCCATCATTTAGTACAAAACCATTCTGAGATATTATATTAATATACCCAATTACAAATACCAATTCTGGAACATTATTACTACAAAGTGCCAACAAACTACCAGGCATTATCATTGCTGTAACTAAGTGATGGAGATATTGTAATATTCCTATTTTCATTTCAGAGTGGGTAATATCTTTATCTCTTAGATAATCAAATCCAAAAAGAATTAAAGAATAAACAACAATAATTGTCGCTATATCGAGAGTATCCATGGAGAAGAAACTTAATTAATTCAATTAAAATAAAATAGAATATTAATCGAATTAACAATAATAGAATGATTAACAACAAAATGTCAACCATTAATGTAGTTGTTAGTAGATATCAACGTAATACAGATTTTGTTAATAAACTCCATGAAGTTGCTCCAGTAAAAGTACTTATTTATGATAAAGGAGAAGGAAATTCAGAATACTACGTTCCAGTTAACAGAGGTAGAGAGGCAAGTGTATATCTTAAGTATATTATAGACCATTATACAACACTTCCAGAATATACATTTTTTATACATGATGAAGAACGTTCTTGGCATCATGATGGAACAATAGCAGAACGGTTTAAAGAAGCATTAGATTCAAAGCGTCGTTTTTATAATATTAATAATCAACACTTTAATGGTCTTCACAATATAGACTCAGAAAAAAGAAACGATTTAATTAATAATTGGTATCCAAGGTACGTAGAGAAGTATATTCCATATAGTTCTTTACCAGATCCGGACTTTTTGGCAGGAGATAAATATAAATTTGCAGCTCAATTTTTAGTTCATAAGGATTTAATACTTAGTCTTCCATTAGAATTTTATGAAGGTCTTTATTCTTTCTGTATGGAAACTACGGATGAAAAGATGTCAGGATATTATTTAGAATGGACATGGCATGTATTTTGGGAAATAAATAAAAATTAAGAATATTAAGAATATTAAGAATATTAAGAATATTTTTCAAATATATTTGCTCTAACATGATTAGGAATACCACAAAGATGCATAATTAATGGTTTTTTGTCTTTCTTTAGTACATCAATATAACCATTTGCCCAATCTGAATATATTAGTTCGGATTTATAATCAACGTAAGAATACTTATGATACCTACCAAATACCAATTCATTCATAATACCTTGTTCATAGCATTCACCAGCCCATTCTCCTTGTTCCTTACCATTCTTGATACAGTATGGACGGTCATTGAGAGTTTTAATACAATCATTTATGAAATCAATACCAGTTTGATTCTTTCTAACCATAAACACACCAGCATTGATTTCATGATTCTTCTTACAACTTGTTTTGCAGTCTACTCCAATAATGATGTCTTTATTTCCAAACTTAGACAAATATGATTCCAATGGTGTATCACTTGTTATTATAGTATCAGAATCGGCCCACATAATGTAATCGTAGTCGTTTGTATCTTCTAATAGTTCTTTTACTTTATGGATTTTACACCAGTAGGTGGTTGCTACACTTATTGAACAGTTATTTGTGCGAGAATAATAGTATCCATTGGTACGTGCATACTTTGCAAAGTTTGAATCATGATATCCAATGTAGGGGTCATTTCTGTTTTCTGCTGTAATGATTATAATTTTTAGTTTTTTATCTCCTTGGTAGGCTTCAAATGTTGAACGAGTAGCATAAATAATACTATAAATTAACATTATTAATATAAAAGTAAATATAATCAATATTAGTCTTATGTCCAATTTCATGTTTGTTAACATAGTTAATTAATTAATTAATAACAAATAAATTAATTTTAAGGAATTGAATAATTATTATTTAAAAAAGAATGAGTAGTCCGTTTGTTAAGTATTCATTTCATCCCATAATACTTGAAGAATGTCATGATTTAAAACTTATTACACGTTCTGGTGATTTTTTAAGAAATCCATTAAGTGTAGATATTCTTTCAACATTAGACGATGATTCAATTAATTCTTATTCAGATTACTATTATACTACAGGAGATAGCTATATACTATCAAACCCAGCAGCAATATCATTTATTAAAGAACGTATTGATAACAATAAGATTAAAAGCATAGAAGAGTTATATGGTAATCCAGGTGCAATTGACCTTATTCTTACTTTAAAACATAAAATTACAACAGATGATTTGAAATATTTGTGTAAAAATACAAACCCAAGGGCTATTGATTTAGTTGCAAAGTATGTTAAAAAACTTGATACTTATTGTTGGACGGTTCTCTCAAACAATGTTAATGCAATTTGGTTGTTAAAAAAGAATCGTAGAAAAATAGATTGGGAAGCTCTTGCAAGTAATTATAATGCATTTGATATTATTGAAGAAAATATTGAACGTTTTAGTTTAAACTGGTTATGTCGTAATGAAAATACTAATGTTTTAATGATAGTTGAAGAAAACATAGATAATATTGATATAGAAGAATTAGAAAGTTTAACAATGAACAAAAATCCATTTGCCATAGAAATTATTAAAAAACATATTACAAAATTAAATGCGTTTCATTGGAAATGCATGTCTTCAAATAGTAATGCTATTGATTTATTAAGTTTAAATAAAGATAAGATTTGCTTTGATACCCTTATGAGAAACAAAAATGCATTTAGTTTATTTGAAGAACATTTTGACAAAATTTGTTGGCCATGTATATTAAATAACAAGAATGGTCCAATGTTAACAAAGTTTATCAAAAAGCATTATAAAAAGTATTATGAAAACAGTTGTGCGTTATATGGCGATCATTTTGATTTTATTGATGTATATTTACACATTAAGTCAAATGAACCAGATTTTAAGTTAAGAAAAGACAATAAACCTTGTTCAGATTCAGATTCGCATCCAGATTCAGATTCAGATTCAAATTCAAATTCAAATTCAAATTCAGATTCAGATTCAGATTCAGATTCAGATTCAGATTCAGATTCAGATTACAGTTATTATTATGATCCAAATAGTATTATAAAAGAATTATTTGTTAATATTGGTGGAAATAAAAGTATTTATGTAGCAAATTATGATTATCCTCTTATTAAACAACATTTTTCACCAATCAATGAAGAACTAAATAAGATATTCTACCATCCTAAAAGGTTAAATCCAGAGTATTTAATGAATCTATTTTCTGAATCAGAAAATGAACAAAACATTAATGAGTTTACTTGTAGTGTTTTATATTGTTTAAAGAATTACTGTAAATAACAAAATTAAAGAAATAACTTTCTTTATTTATTATTATTAATACTAAGTTAAAAATGGTATTTGTTGTACTTGAAGAAACTGGTATGTATTCTGATTATGAATGTGAACCAATAGAACATCATGAAACAGAAGAAAGTGCTAATCGTTCTATAGAAATCCATACACTTGAGAATAGAATAAAAAAAATTATCAAACCCTGTGGGTATTTATTTTGAGGTACCTAAATACCGAATTGTAAATGTTCCTAAAAAAGATGTATCAGAAGAAGAATCTCGGTCTAAATTAAATGAGCTTGAACAACTACTTACTGGAGCAAGTGTAGAACATACAACAAGAGCTAATCTTCAAGCAAGTGACAATATTCAAAAAGAATTAAATAGACGAGAAAATAAAATTCTTGATGATCGTAATTCCCAAGAACTAAAAAGTGATGTTTATTCTTTTATAAATTGGTGGTACTTTAATAATGTAGATATTGATACATTAACAGATTTACAGTCAGAGCAGTATATAAACAACAAAGAAAAAGTTCATCGTTATGCTATGGCTACAGGTGATCACTTTGCATTAGATTGGTTTAAGAAAAATAATAAATAAAATAAATTAAAGAAAAATAAGTAATCATTGATAAGAAACTAAGAAGATAATAATAATAACAATGATTACTTATTGTTTGATAACTCGTTATCGTGAATATATCAATTGGATAACATTTTTAGAACCGTATGTTGATAAGTTTATAATTTACAATAAAGGTACAGACAACGATTTGTTTAAAGATCTTATACCAGGCGATGTGTTATTGAACAAGCTTGAAATAGTTCAAAGTCCAAACGTTGGTAGGGCTAACCATACACTTGCTCACTATATTGTTAATAATTGGGAATCATTACCAGATGTTCTTGTTAGTTTACCAGGTAGTGTTCTTCTTTCTACAAAGAAGGGAAAGTTTTTTAATGATCTTAAAAAGAATATAGAACATATTAATAGATTTAGGGGATTTTATACACCAAGATTTTTAAAGGTTGGTAGGACTTATAATTGTTCTTTTGATAGCTACTTACCAAGTACAAACTGTAACAAAAATGGTAATGAACTTATTAAATCAGAATATCCTGACTTTCAATCATGGAAAAAAGCATTGGTAGATTCTCGAGATATGCACTATATTTCCATGAGAACGATGTTGGTGGTTGCCAAAGCAAATATAAAACACATCGATATTTCTATTTACCAAAGAATTCTTAGTTCTGTACAGATAGGTGACAATACAGAAAATTGTTTATTTGCTGAACGTATTTGGGCACATCTGTTTAGACAACATTCGTTTGATTCATACCAGACTATTCCCAAAGATTCAGATTAAATAATTAAACTAATTAAACCAATTTATTAAAATTAATGATTTTTTCAAGTTATAGTGTTAAAGGTCGTTAATTTTAATTAATTTTTACACTTTCATTTATTTCATTTATTTTAATTAATTTTTTTTCTTTTTTCTTTTTATCTTTCTTTTGTTTGATTTCTTCGTTAATGTCGTAATAAAATAGTTCATTGTGATGGTCATTTATCACATCGGTAATAAATTTAAAAGACGAAGCAACATCTTCTGCGTTCTTCGCACCAGTGATGATGATGCTACCTGAACGAAATATTAATAAAGTAATGTTTTTACCAGTTCTTTCTGATTTGATTTTTAAATTGATACCAGGATAATTAACAAGAGAACTAAACGTAGCACTTAGTTGGTACTCATTGACAAGTATATTTTTAAATTGTTCTTGTCTGATACACCATCCATCAGTATCTTCCTTTATAGGTTTAATAACAAAATCACTACAAATCATTTGTATACTTATGTTTTCTGCATTAAGTGATTTAGGATCTTCAACAGTACCAGGTACATAATTGATAATATCGATAAGTTCATTTATAGCATAGTTTATTGTACGTATGGTTCTAATACCAACCATTTTAAACTTACCATTTGGGAAGATATATACAGATAGATTAGAAACTATCATGTTTCCTTTAGAATTATCAATAACTGGTAACTTAATTTCAAAACTGTTATAAAATGAATCTTTTTCTTTTTTCTTTTGATTTTTCTTTGCTTCCATCTTTACTTTTGATTTTCTCGATTTAGGTAAGTATTGAATGTTTGCCTCCTTTGGAAGTTTTTCATTAAGTAGTTCAAGATTAATAACTTGATTAAAATTAAAACAAATAGTTATAGTAGATACCTTTAATTTAGAATAACGAACATTTTCACCAATGTTTTCTTTACAACGTTCTTCGATAATTTTATCAAATGTAAACCAAGTTGGATCGCATTTACATATTGCATTATTTAAACAACAAAATTCGCAATTTAGTTCCATACTACTTTCTTTTTTGGACTAATGTTTAAAGAATTGCAACTTTCTTTAAGATATTTGAATTTTTGTAATTTTTTTAAGAATAATGTTTGATGGAAATGAACAACGCAAGTACCACATCTACCGCCAATGGTATCCATGCATACTCAATCTTACCTTGTAATAAGTAAATAGCTGCTGCAAGATACATTAATCCATGGAGTACTCTGTATGTAGACCACCAAGTTCCTTGAGTTCCAGCTTCTGGTGCATTCATACGTTTGTTGAAGAAATAGAGATAGAAAAACGATAAACTTATAATACCAAGTAAAATACCATATGGTTTTGTAAGAGTACTATTATTACTACGATAAATATAATAAGCAATCAATGCGAGAGCTATTCTTGCTGGAAGACAGAAAAGCATAAATGTTGATCTTGGTGAAAAATCCATAATGTTTCTCTTTTAAATAATAACGAATATTATTATTTTGTTGTTAAAATGGAAGTCTTCTTAAATCGATTAGGTATCTATCTCCATATCCTTCAAAAATTTCAAGAAATTCTTTACGATAGTCAACGCTAACAGTTGAATCTATACTGCAAACGTTTAGTAGTATCATTCTTAATTCATTAAAAAGTTTGTCTAAATAGATGCGTATGGAGATAAAGTTTTGTCCATCGATAAATACTGGTTCATTGTCAGGTATTTCACCCATTTCAACAATACATCTGATAGAAACTTTTAGTTCATCCAATCTAAGTTGGTATGATAGTATCTGATTTTCTCTATTAATAATTTTATTTGCATAGTCTGGATTATTTTTTATTTTTAGAGTAGATTTATACCTATTTCCTGGAAGGTATCTCTTTGCATAATTATCGAGAAGTTCTAAATCAGAATCGGAATATTGGATTCTTGTACATGGATCTCTTGTATTTCCTGTTTTCATGATATATCTAACAAGTCCATCTATAGAATAAAATATTATTTTACCAGCTTTTGGTTTAAACATAAAACATGGATAACTAACTGGTTCCAGTGTTATCGCATCTTCTGCGTTTTTATAAAGTACTTTTCTAAAATAACGTTGTATTGTTCTTGTTGCATGGAAAATGCTAATTTTTGAAATTAATTCATCTTTTTTTAAAATTGAATAGTTCTTCAATTTAAAGAGCTTACATAACCCTTTTACCATTGGAAGAGTTAATATCTTCTTATCTTCTTTATTAATTAACATTGTTTTTATTAGTATTCTTCCTTTCCTTCAAGGCTATTATTTATTAATTAATTAAAATTGAATATTTTAAAAAAATAAAGAATAGTATACTAAATACTAAATAATAATAATATTAATAATAATATTAATAATGTTGGTACTTAGTATTGATGTTGGTATAATAAATTTAGGATTTTCTTATACCAATATTACATTACGTAAAAAGAACCCATTACGTTCAATAACTTATGAAGACAATATTGCGTCTGCAATAAGTAACGTTCAGATATTAGATTATGGACTCGTCAACATTACCAGAATGAAACATACAAAAGTACCTTTTAAAGAATGTTGTCTTCGTCATGATTCATGTATACCAGATTATCTTGATCATTTTGTACAGGAGTATTCAGATATGTTTAATAATGCAGAATTAATACTTATAGAACGACAACCACCAGTTGGTATAACAAACGTTCAAGATCTTTTATTTATACGTTTTAGAGAAAAGGTACAGTTGGTTAGTCCTCAAAGTATTCATAAATTTTTTAGTTTGAATGAAAATTATTCTGTTCGTAAGTTAGAATCTGAACAAATTGCACGAATGTTTTTAGAACGATGTGAAAACCCTGAATTATTTGAACAAGTTATAAGAAAACACGATATATCTGATTCGTTGTTAATGGTGATATGGTACTTTAGTAATAATTTTGATTTGAATGGCTATTCACTTTTTAATTTACAAGCCAATGAATTTGAAAAATTTAGATATTCACCTACATAAATTTTACAAAAAAATAAATTACTTAACCATTTTAATGATAATAATAAAAAATAGACCACCCAAAGAAATGTTATCATTTCCCAAAAGTCGTTATAATGGAGCCCAAACAGTTACATTTGACGATTTTAATGACACTGAAGAATGTCATTGTGGAAAAAAACTATTTCAATATCATGATTCAGCAAGAAATATCCATGTTAAAAAATGTTCAGTACGTACTGAAGAATATCATCTAAAGTGTAACACATTTAAACAAAATAACAAAAAGAAATGTGATTTTTTTATTATGTATCATCATATTGAACGACCGGTACTTGCTGAAATTAATAAAGCATTAACCAGAACTATTAATAAAGCAGTTGACCCACATAAACAACTTGAACAAAAACTTACTAATTTATTTACTTTTTTATTACTTGCCAATAGGGATGTTACTCTTCAAGAAATAGACATTCTTGTTGAAAAACAACTTCTACGTAAACCAAGAATTGTTTATTATATTCCGTGTATTCCACAACTTGTAGTTTCTCACAAAGAATCTATTAATGATTATCGTAACAGAATATTTTCTGAAAAGATAATCAATCGAAGTTTACTTGGTAGTAGTATTATTCCCACACCAACCATTAAAAATAAAAACATTGAAAACAACGAAAATAATGGTAATTATCATCCTGTAGTACTCCATGCGATGAAGAGAATCAAACAACAACAAGAAAAACAAATTATTATTAATACCACTAAAACTAAGGTACCATCTAAGAAGAAGAAGGTTGCAAAGAAACCAGAACCTATAATAATGTTCGATGATTCTGAATCAGAAAAAGATTCGGATTCAGATAGTGGTTCTGTGTCGGATTCAGACAACGAAAATAAGAATGATTCAGAATCATCTTTAGAATCAGATTCTGATGATGACCCTGAATCAGATGTTAAAGAAACTGAATCTGAGTCAGATGAATCAGAAACTTCAGATACTTCAGAAATTATTGTTGATGATATAGATGATATCGTAGATGACGATGATTATTCCGATAATTATTCTGATTATGACTAATAAACATTAATTTATCTTTTTAGGAAACTTA
>JACCDO011004913.1_pt1 | contig 11218 bp, 9 predicted proteins | sample 7446101 | NCBI WGS metagenome assembly JACCDO01 (sample SAMN15323440, study PRJNA562643) | freshwater metagenome | isolation source: river surface water | place: USA:Blue River Watershed | collected 2017-08-16
CATCTTATTCCATATATCCGCCAAGAAGCAATATTTACCTTTTACGGGCGCCAATTGACAAAAGTCTCCTACTAAAATTATTTGAATATTACCAAAATATACATCATTTGATTTTATAATACTTAATATAAGAGATATTTTTTCAAACAAATCTTTATCAATCATAGAAATTTCATCAATGATTAATACTTCGAGATTTAAGATACTCTCGTATTTTTTCTTATTCTTCAAAATATTATTTAATATTTCTTTTACAGTACCTGTACCTAATCCGAGTCCTAAAAACGAATGTAATGTCTGACCGCCTATAATAACTGCTGCGGTTCCCGTAGATGCTGTAATCGCATATTTTTTATTCGCATTATTCAAATATTCTATAATATATTTAATTGTGTAAGATTTTCCAGTTCCCGCAGAACCAGTTAATAATATATTCTTTCCCTCACTAACACATTTTAACGCATATTTTTGCTCTTCATTTAAAAGATTCATTATAAAAATAAGAGAATTTATATTAATATCATTTTTTAATTATATGCCACCCCCTTATTATAGTATTACATACACTATTACATAATTTTATAATGTATCTAATAGTTTTTTAATACCCTTATTCTTTTTATTGTAATTCGATATAAATATATTGTTCTTATTTTGTATCCTTTTAATAACATCGTTATGATATCTTTCTTCTATTGAAGGAGAGAAGTTATAATACCATTTCTTCAAAATTTCTATATCTATTATTTTATTTGGATTACAATTATATTCTTTATACATATAAAGAATCGCTCTTGATATAATACCGCGCGAATCATTATTGGGTACGAATATTTTATCTTTATGATTTACATAATTATTACATTCTAGTTCTAACCAGTTCTTATTTTTAATATCATAATCTTCGTGAAATTTATAATTTGACCTATTCGCATTTAATGTATTAATAGTTTTTATGATATTATGCATATCATTAGACTGTTTAATATTTAATAAACATTGTGGGTATATATGCTCGGCAGAAACAAATTGTTTGTTGTAATTACAATTTGCTACAGTATTTGCTAAACTTTTTTTCAAATATTTATTAGTATATATCATTGGCATTTTCGGATCATTTAATATTGTATCTTTAATGATATTTGAGTACTGCATTTTTGCAAACGTTCTAGCACAACTTATTTGAAGCAAGAATAGCAGAATTATTAATAACATAAACTTCTTAATATTAAGTGAGATTATCATTTTTTTCTACATTAGGATATAGTATTTTAAAAAATATATACATATTATGATGTATGTTATAATTGGCATCTGGTTTGAATAATTTGAGAAGATTTTTAGATTCAAAATCTCCATGTATCCAGTAATGAATCATTATAGGATTTGTAGTATATTTACCAGTTCTAACAGCGAGCCAATCTTTGTCTGCCGAAGGAATATTTTCTAATTTTAAATCATTAATAGGATATATCAATTCCCTATCTTCTATTATAAATATATCCTTGTCCTTCTTATCTTTATCATAATTATTTATATTTGTCAATATGTAAAATCCCCCAAATATATCAAATTTAGAAAATAAATCATAACCATGTCTATTTATATATTCTGGTATATTGCGCAAAAGTTTATATAAAAAATTGTTGTTTTTATTTGCCGCAAAAAATGCGTTACATATATATCTATCCGTGTTATATATTAATTTTGTTTGCTCGGCAGGTTCATAACTAATATAAAATGTATCTCTAGTCATATCAAGGAGTTCCGAGAAATCTCTTAAAACTAATACATCTAAATCTATATATATACCACCGTAGTGATATATTATCAGAATCCTCGCGATATCTCCGCGCTGTACACCAGTGCGCGCCGAATTATATATTTTATAAAAATCCGGATATTCGTCATTTATTAATTTTAATATCATCTTATCAGTCCATAAAATGATTTCATACCCTAGAGATTTTAATAGTTTCGCATTTTCATCGCGTATATAATTAATTATTCGCGGCACAGGGTCATCGCTCCAAGTTTGATGTATTATTTTAGGTATCATATTATAATTAATAATATTACCCTTATTCTTTATATAATACCATAAAACCGCGATTTAGATAAATTCATCATAGTATTATCTAAAATATAATCCCATACAACTATACCATTTATTAACTTAATATTAGAAAATTCAAAAGATGGTATATAAATAGACATAAAATTGTAATTTCCGAAAATATTTAGCGTCCACATAAACTTAAATATTATAGTATATAAATACATATTTTTAGTATCGTCATAAGATTTATAATGTATAATAGTATCTCTATAAAAATACACAGGTAGCACGTGAAATATGATATTACATATCATATATTCAGTTTGTAATAATTTTTTATCAGAAACACATTTAATAATTTTATTAAGAATAAATGGTTTGCTACTATCTACAATTTGAAATAATATTCTACTATCATATAACATAAAACTATGAAATATTATAAATATATTTAAAGAATTATTGGCAATAAATTTGGATATTAATAGATTATTAATACCAAAATAGTTAATTAATAAGTAATTTAAAAATATCAAATATATATTCCAATTTGTATATTGATTTATTTTTCTTCGCAATATATCAATATTTATATTATCGTTATAATACTTACTAATCATCATAAATATAAATATTATATATAAGAATACTTCAAACTGATTACTATCTTTATTATATACCACCAATTGATTCATTATATTATAATATAGATATTATATATTTATCTTATATATTATCTTATTTCGAATCTAGGATCCTTTTCATTACCTTAATTTATTCTAATGGCGAAGATGTAATTGTCATGCCGCAATATTCTACATTTTTAACTTTAAAATCCTGTTTTACATAAATGCCTATATTTATAGATTCTTCCAATATCCATTTAAAATTGTCCCAAAATTCTTCGGTGTGTCCTATGCTTTCTGTGGATAAATGAGCAAATTCGTGTAATACAACAAAAAACATAGTATTTATATCAACTAATTTATCATTATTGCGAAGACATAAAACAATCTGTTCGCCCTTATTTATAGAATAACTCGTATATCCTGGCGTATCAATGCCCTCTTTCAATCTGTCTGGTCTAAAGTTCTTTTTTAGTAATCTTACACGATTATCATTTATACCAAATGATTTTTCCAAATGTTCCATTAATGTTATTAATTTTTCCCTTATTTTAGCGATTAAATTTGCTGCTTCTTGCGCATCTTCTTTAATTTGTACTACATATTCCTTATTATCTATCTTACTTTTAACTGTTATTAATCCATAATTAGCATAATAATTATAAATATAATAAATTCCTATTAATGTAACAATTATAATTATTAACCCATCTATATTTATTTCCATTCTTCTATTACTTATTATAAATTAAAAATTGATTATCTATAATTTATATTTAAATAATTGATATTATCTAGTTATAATGGATAAACCAAGAAAAGATTACGAACCTCTAGACAATAAACCAATTGAATTTCAAATTACAGATATCTATATTCCCGAAAACGACAGAAATAAAGAAAAAGATTTCGACGAAATATATTCGATGATACTTTATGGTATTTGTAATAATGGTGCTACTATATCAACTACCGTTAATTGCTTTAAACCATTCTTCTATATCAAACCTCCTGAAAATTGGGAAAGTTATAGCGACAATCTGTTTGAGGCGAATGTATCAAAACTAAAAAATACTATGCTAAATGATAAATATACGGCACAATTCAAAGGAAATAAATATGAAAAAAAAATCATTCCTCATAATATGTTGTCTCATTTCTCTAATATTTCAGTAGTAGAAAGAAAAGACTTTTGGGGATTTACCAATAATAAACTATTTCGGTTTATTAAAGTATCTGTAAAATCATTGAAATTATATAATAATCTTAAATATTATTTTAAATCTCTAGAAAAGCAAGGATTTAAAGCGTATGAAAGCAATATTGACCCATTTCTCAAATATATCCACATTCAAAATATTAAACCATGTGGATGGGTTAGAATTGAAAAATATAATATCGCCGAAGATTCGGGGAGATGTAATTATAATATTAGTGTTGATGGTAAGAACGTAATTCCGCTAGATATTAATAAAATTGCTCCTATTCTTATTACCTCTTTTGATATTGAATGTACTAGTAGTCATGGTGATTTTCCAGTGGCAATAAAGAATTATAGTAAGGTCGCGCAAGATTTGGCATTAGTCGCAAAAGCAGGTTATGAATATACTAGCGATTTTATAATATACTGGTTGAAAAATATTTATAAAAAGGATATCGTAATAGACGAGGCGACTGATTTGAAAATTAATCGCGTATATACGAAGAAAAAAATAAGTAGTAATTATATTGATAATATTCCGGCGCTTTTGAAAGATAAAATGACTGATATAATATCTATCTTGGATAAAATATCGGCATCTGTAAAATCTTCTGGAGGCGACGAAGAAAATGCCGAAGAAGCAGAAGATGATAATGAGGGTAATATGACTATTGCCCAATTGAATGAAGAAGAAACAAAATTGGCTAAAATTCTAGATAATTTATTGGTACCTTTGGAGGGCGATAAGATTATTCAAATAGGTACGACGGTTCATATTTACGGTTCAGAAAAAATAGTATATAAAAATATTATCACATTAGATACGTGTGATTTGATTGAAGATTGTGATGTTATCTCGTGTAATACTGAAAAAGAGTTGCTAATAAAATGGAAAGAGTTGATGAATGAATTAAATTCGGATATTGTCACTGGTTATAATATATTTGGTTTTGATATGCCTTATATTTGGGATAGAGCGAAAGAACTGGGTATTTTAGAAGATTATAGTATAGGTTGGGGAAGATTAATAACACGCAAAACGTCTCTTGTTGAACAAAAATTATCCTCATCCGCCCTCGGAGACAACATCCTTAAATATATTGATATGGATGGCGTTGTATTAATTGACTTGCTCAAAGTTATGCAGCGAGAACAAAAGTTGGACAGTTATAAATTGGATAATGTTGCGTCAATATTCTTGGGCGATAATAAGAATGATTTAAAACCACAAGAAATATTCAATAAATTTAAGGGCAATTCTAAAGATAGATGTGAAATTGCCAAATATTGTATTCAAGATTGCTGTTTGGTTAATCGTCTTATTCATAAATTAAAAATTATAGAGAATAATATTGGTATGGGGAATGTTTGTTTAGTACCTCTTAATTTCCTATTTCGTAGGGGACAAGGTATCAAAATCTTCTCTCTAATAGCAAAACAATGTATGGAAAAAAATACACTAATTCCTACTATTAAATCATATGATAATGATGTTATAGATATTGAAGATGGATATGAAGGCGCTGTAGTATTGGATCCAAAAGAAGCGATATATTTAAATGACCCTATTGTAGTATTTGATTACGGTTCTTTATACCCATCATCTATGATTTCTAATAATTTATCGCACGATTGTTATTTGATGGACGAAAAATATAGGGTATCTGATCCTAATATTGAATATAAAAATATATATTATGATATATATGAAGGTAAAGGAGATAAGAAGAAAAAGGTCGGAGAAAAGGAATGTACGTTCGTACAATATAAAGACGGTCGCAAAGGTATCATTGCCGATATTTTAGATATGCTTTTAATTGAAAGAAAAAATACGAGGAAAAAAATAGAATACAAGACAATCAAAGATGACAAAAATACTTATACTGGATTCTGTAGCGATAAAGGAGACATCTATAATATATTTAATATAGATACTTTGGAAAATTATAACATTCCAAAAGATTCTGTTGTATCTATTGAAGATACTTACAATAGTTTTGAACAGGATGTATTGGATTCTCGTCAGATTGCTTATAAAATTACTGCCAATTCGCTCTATGGTCAAATTGGTGCTAGGACATCATCTATATATTTGAAAGAAATAGCGGCATGTACTACTGCCACGGGAAGAGAAATGATTATGTTGGCAAAGAAATTTGTCGAGGATAATTATGGTGCCGATGTAATATATGGTGATACAGATTCGATATTCTGTAAATTTCCATTGAAGGACGAGGAAGGAAATATAGTATTGGGAAAAGACGCTCTGCCTTACGCTATTAAAATGGGAAAAATAGTAGAGAAAGAGATTGCTAAAATAATGCCTAAACCGCAAAAATTGAATTACGAAAAATCACTATATCCATTCATATTATTAAGTAAAAAGAGATATGTTGGTAATTTATATGAAACGGATGTTAATAGTTATAAGCAAAAATCTATGGGAATTGTATTGAAACGGCGCGATAATGCTCATATTGTTAAAAAAGTATATGGTGGAGTTATAGATATCATATTGAAAAAACAAGATTTGGCGGCATCTATAGAGTTTCTAAACGAAGAATTGAAAGACCTAGTAGAAGGCAAAACATCTATACAAGAATTAGTTATTACAAAAAGTATTAAGGCATCTTATAAAGATCCTTCAAAAATAGCCCACAAGGTTCTCGCGGATAGAATTGGGGCACGTGATCCTGGAAATCGCCCTTGCGTAAATGAACGTATCCCGTTTGTATATATAAAAACAAATAATCCAAATTCACTTCAGGGCGATAGAATAGAAAATCCAGAATATATTATAGAAAATAATTTGACACCTGATTATCTTCATTATATAACTAATCAAATCATGAAACCTATTATACAATTATATGCGCTATGTATTGATCAACTTCCGGGTTATGATAAAGATGATGAATATTGGCAGAATGTAGATAGAGATTTATTGTCTAAACCAATGTATCAAGATAATATTCGTAGAAAAAATCGATTAGATAATCTAAAATTACTGGCAGTTAAAGAATTATTATTCGATAAATATATTAATGTATTAAGCGAACCTAAAGTTAGAAAAGTTTCCAAAGCGTCGCGCGCTTCTATAGCAACTACTAATGCAAATCCTAGTTATGCTATTAATAACGCGAATAACGCGAATAATGCGAATAACGCAGAAGGTCGCGATGAGATAATTAGTACGGAAAAGGAGAAATTGAAGAGATCTGATAAAAATATTGAGGAAGGGACATTTAAAGCAGATATTAAAATTACTAAAAATATAAAAACGGGGGTTATTATAGCGGAGGCATATATTAGCGACGGAATATATAAAGTATGGAAATATCAAAAAAATAATTGTAAGGATAAGAATAAGGAGGTTATAAATATTATAAGCAAAATTATAAACTATGACAAAAATAAAAAATACGCAATTACTCTCAATAATAAGAAATTTATAACAGAATATAATACCGCCGCTGTATATTATAAAGAGAAGGAAAAATCCAAAGAAACTAACATATTGGATGATATATTCAAAAATCAAAATATAGGAGAGTTAAAAATTATTAATAATATTAGAATATTTAGAGATATTATAGCAGAATATAAGCAGTTTTCATTTGTCTCCAAATAAATACTTGATTATTACAGCGGCCTTTTCTTTGCCCACCCCATCTATTTTACATAATTCTTTATTTTTATTTTCATTATCTATTAATTGCGTGATTAGATAAGGCATTGATGGATATATCTTTGCAATATTCTTCGCTATAATATTTGAAATATGAGGGATTTGTGATAACTGCATTATATAACAAGTGTCGACGTCAATATTATCTATCTTCTTTTTTTTCAGTTTAACATAATCTGTGTAGCAGATATCAGCAGAATTTTCATTAGTTTTTGTAGAAATGAACTTTTTAGGATTTTCTATTATTTTTACTGCTATTGATAATAATAATGTTGCTGTTTCGCAAATCTTTTTAGTAAAAAGTACTCTGATATTATCACGAAACATTGTATTTATATACGCGCCTTGAATTATTGATTTATTTGAATAAATTTTAGATGATATAACATCATCTTCTTCTATAATATAGGACAGTTGATATTTATCATATATAGATAACATGCGTGCTTTCTGTTCCCTATATCTGCCGTCGTGTATAGATGAAACCAAATCTCTAACCGTTTTTCTTTCGAAAATATATAAAATTTCATTATATTTAATATGAATATCACCAATATCTAAAGATTCTTTTATAATTTCTATTTTATCCTTGTAAATATCTAAATCTCTATCAAATATATCATTATACAATAGGTCTTCGCGCACATCAATTATAATATATAATTTTTTATCCATATATGATGATATATATTTATATATTTATATATTATAGATTATAGATGAATAATTCTATAGATAAACTAATAACAAATGATGAATTATTAACATATATTTGTTTGATAGTAGGTATAGCGAATATATTATATTTTTTTAGAATTTTGCGAAGAGATGTGATACAATATATATATTTATTTCTAATATTTGAATTTTTATTTTTAATATTCATAATATATTTTTTCATCAAAAAAAAAGATATTTATAAAACAGACAGTGTTATAGAATATGATTGGTATTTTTATTTGCGAGTTATTATTATAATATATTCTTTTGGCTGCTTTATCCTATATATTATATATGTATTATCTAAATCGGCATCTAATGATATAAAAACGTGCAGTGTAAGAAGTACTGGAGGTACTAATAGCAGTTCGCGGATTACAGTTTCAAAACGAATTTCTAATTTTTTTAGTTCATCTATAGCGGTTCCAGTCGCAAAATTATATAAAAGAGTTTTACATAAAAATAAATATTTAGAATCTGAATTAGAAAATTTGAATAGTGAATTAGATAAAATTAATAATTTAATTAAAATAAGTAATGATAATATAAAGAGAAGAAATTATAATATAAAAAAATTGGCTATTCTTTGTAAAATAAATAAGAGTAATTATAGTAAATTACTAGCATTTAGAAACAAATATAGACTGCTTTTAACTAATAATAATTTATTTAATAATATGCCAATTGCTAAACGTAATTATTTAACAAATAAACATAACTATTATATAGAAAAAAATGAAGAAGGCATAACAAAACTTAAAAATTTTGAAGAAGAAGTTAGTGAATTTAATAAAAATTATCAGGAACAAAATACAGAGAATTTACAAATACAAAAAGATAAAATAATACAAAATATTAATAAGATTAATGACCAGTTAAAAAAATCTAAATTTTCCGAAAATGAGAAAAAAATGAAAAGAGCGTCAAACAAAATACAACCTTCATCATCTAGCATATCTGGGTTAAATAAATCTCGATCCATTATATCTCCACAGTCTCCACAGTCTCCACAGTCTCCACAGTCTCCGCAGTCTCCACAGTCTCCACAGTCTCCACGGTCTCCACAGTCTCCTATATCGCCACAATCTTTGCAATCTATGATAAATCAAGAAATTTTATCTGATGAAGAATTGAGAAAAATTGAAAATACAAATAAAAAAATATATGCGCATTTGACAAAATTTAGTTCAAAATTACCAAAAGTAAATGAACAAGAATTAGATGAATTAAGTAAATAAATTTATATATAATACATAATTATATAAAAAGTGATAATTATATATTATTTAAGTCTAATAATATATCTTTAAGATTACTTGACTTACGCGATGAATTTTTTAACAAAAGAAGAAATTATTATTATTACAGAAGAATTCGCAAAAGATTATATGAAACGATATGACGATTCTCATAGTATTGATCACGCTATACGAGTAAAAAATATGGCTACAAGATTAGCGATTGCGGAAAATCTCGATGATAAGCAAATATTTATAATTCAGTTGGCGGCGCTAACGCATGATGTAAATGATAGTAAATATAATAATAATAGCGAAGATACACAAGAAAATATATTGAGAGGTTTCTTTAGCAATTTAATAAATGATAAAAATTTATTGGAAAATATTATAACTACTGCATGTAATGTAAGTTTATCTATAGAATTGGCAAATAAAACTTGTATTAAATCGATTGAATTAGATTGTGTTCGCGACGCTGACCGCATAGATTCTCTTGGAGCAATTGGAATATCAAGATATTTCACATATGGAATTGTTAGAAGACAAAGTGATATTTCTAGTATAATAGAAAACATAGAAAATCGTACAAATATTTTGATGAATAATATAAGTACTGACATGGGAAAAAAAATAAGTAGTGAAAAATATAAGATAATTAGAATGTTCATAGAAGATTATAGAGATACTATGCTTTATCAAGAGATTTCATAGTTCTACTAATAAATTTTGTAATAATGCTATTAAGGATTAATTTAGCATCATTGCATTTTATCTCTTTATTAATTTTATCAATTAAATATTCGCTTTCTCGCTTTATATTCAACTTCTTAATATATTTTTTCCTATTATTTTTACTAATAATATAATTTTGTAGCAGATTGATTGCTTCTTTTTTCTCAACATTTATAATTATAAAATAATTATTACATATAATATTATATACTAACATTCTAACATTTATAGTATCCAATATTTTATAATGCTTTTTATAATTATTAATAGCATTATCAAATCCATAATCATTTATTATACTATTCATATCAGAAGTGTTCATTAATTTAATCTCTAGATTTACATAAATAGATATAATGTTTTTCAACTTAAAATAATCTACATTTGTCGAATCATTATTTAAAGTCATTTTAGCAATAATATTTATAACCGTATTATACATTCTTTTATGATTAGACAAACTAACCTTAAGAATATTTTCGGTATTTGCTTCAACTGAATACATTACTTGTACTTATTATTAACTAGACAAATAACTTACAATCAATTTTTATAATAACCGGTGTATTATACACAGTTATCATAATCAGTTGTAAAAGTATTAACATATGTTGAAAACGGGCCTTTTTCGCATTCGCCCAATGATTTGAAATTTACGCCCATCTTACTAATAGGACAGTCTTCTTTGATTTTTTTACTAGTTTTCGCTTTAGATTGATAATTAAAAAGATCTAAAGAATTTAATTGATTTTGTAAAGTATCGCTGGCACCGTATTGAAATTCCCAATCACCTTTATTATACCCAGGTTTTTTATAAATACAACTTTTTTTTCCAATAGACATTCCCGATAATATATTATTTTCCATTCCTTTTATATTATCTAGATTCTCATTATAATAATAATGACTATTACATAATTCCATATTAATATTTGCGTCAAATAAAAATCG
>JACCDO012083265.1_pt1 | contig 11218 bp, 11 predicted proteins | sample 7446101 | NCBI WGS metagenome assembly JACCDO01 (sample SAMN15323440, study PRJNA562643) | freshwater metagenome | isolation source: river surface water | place: USA:Blue River Watershed | collected 2017-08-16
CACTTGTTATTAAGTTACACAGATTGGACCCTAGTTCCTCTCGACAGTACCATACAAAAATTCCTAAGGTACCGCTTTTGAAAGCGGAACCGGGCGGTTGCAACTAACGGTCAATTTCTCAGTGATTAAATGCAATTGCTAAGATCTCCACCCGACGCTACCATCGCAGTAACAGATGCGACAATGCACACACGTATACACACATAATTTAAGGGAGAAACTCGGTAACTCGTCTATAGACTCGATCATCAATCAAGCAATCTCTATTTTACCGAGATTGAAGCGAGGTATCCGCAGCAGAAACCAATGCTCAATACATGAAATACGTACACACATAAATTTGCTCGATAATCATAACTTTAGCTGCACAATGATGTGAAGTCCCAAGACTTATCATTTGCAGATAATTCATAATAGTATACACCTAGAGAAAATGTAATGACAACGCATATAGTATACATAAGAGTCGACTGGCGACCGAATAATGTTACCGCGTAAATAGCTGTCAGTCTGCCAGTAATTCCGCCAGCAGCACCTATAAGAAACTGAATGGAAGCCTCAGAATAATCCAATTGACCAGCTGCTGCCGCTGACCCGGGCATAATCTCACTTAGAAGAGTGGCTGTGCAGAAGAGGTTGAGTATGTCACTCGGTGAAACATCGTTCCGAATTCTTACTAGTCACTTGATCGAAAGAGTCACACGTTAACTTAACTTGACGTCGTTAAGGCTCGGTGGTACTAACATGGTGATTATTTGGGTATTTGTTGTCACTAGACCACCTGCAGAGCCTCGATCACCGATGATTATTTGCATTCTGCATGTTTCCATGGGGCCGGCGAATGCTTCCGACGTGCGACATTCTGAACTCTAACTGGAACTTCAAAGAGAAAAACAAAAGAAGTTGAAAAACACGAGAAAGAAGAGTGAACAAAGAGCGAAAGTGGGAGATTGAAAACGATGACCGAGCCGACAGTGGACAAAAGCTTTTACGGCTGTCTGTACGATGCCGCTGAAGAAGTAACCGTACCACGTCAATCAACTTCAAGTGATAATTTATCTGACTTAAATTTGTATAAGGATAAACTAGTGAATGGTGATCCAACAATGTTTGATCGCGTATATAAGGCTTTCGAACGGGTCGCATTACCGTTGGTTTCATCGAATGAATCATTACAATCAATGTCAATGTCACCACGATCATCATCACCACGATTAAGTGACATGAATAGTCAAGACGATTTAACAGCTACTTCCTCTTCAAATAATTTGTTCCGAATGTTTGAAAGAGCAGCGTCACAAAACAATTTATATAATAGTTCCAATAACTTGGAGTTTTTAGCTGCTACTACTGGTGAGAAAGCTCCAGAAGAAAGTGAAAATAAACAACAACAATTACTGTATCGACTATACTACGCATTCGAAGCATTTCTTGAAAATTATAACGACTCGACTGATGAAGAAGAGAAAATGGACAATAAATTCATGGATAAAGTATGTTAGAAACTGTTTAATTTTTAGTTGATGGACTCAATATATGGTATGTATATACCACTAATGATTGTAATTAAATATTTGTCTATATTACATACAATATCAATAATCTAAACTATCCCTGTCTCAAAAATAGGTTTATTTTCAATAATACGATTTAATGAAAATCTTGTTAAATCAATAGTTTGAAATTTTTTATGTAATAAAAGTTCCGAACATGCCCTACCGGCTGCTGGACTCTGCTGTAGCCCGTGCCCACTGAAGCCGTTACACAATAACAAATTAGATAACTCGCTGTGAAAACCAATTATAGCATTTTGATCAACAGTATTATATTCATAAAATCCTGCCCATGAAGACTGTACTTTTAACTCTTCGAAGGCAGGCACCCGGTGATATAATGTAGGCCAGATAATATCCTCGAATAACTTGTGGTCGACATGGGATAAGTCCTTCACGGTACAATCCGGGTCATTATCTTCAGTTGGTGACACTCCAACTATAAATTTACCACCTTTTCCCTCTGGTCGAAAGTAAACTCCACTGGGATCAATTGTAAGAGGAGTGTTAGGAGGTGGAACTGGTTTCGATGCGCTTCGTTCAGGACAATGGACACTAAAAATACATCTTTTGCGGGGTTTTACAGGTAATTTGAAAACGCTTTTAGGGTTTGTAGCCTTGGAGGATAATAAATCAACGAGTTCACTTGCCCATGCACCAGCAGCGTTGACATAGTATTTAGAGGAAAGATTAATATCATTTTTTCCATCATTCACATTAATTGAACTCACTTCCAATGACGTAGCAGATCCAATTTTATTATGAACATTAGCATTAGTAACACTCCCTTCAATGTACTCAACACCAAGCGATACAGCCTTGCGCTTCATGGCCATTATGAATGACCAAGGATCAAAATAACCTTCATTCTTAACACCATAAGTTCCAATAGACAAGTCATCAGTATTCAACCATTTGAACTTTTCAGACAATTCATCTTTATTCAATAATGAAATCCATGTAGCACCACAATCATGTTGTGCCTTATGATTACTTTGTAAAATTTTCTTATGTGTCGCATTATCACCAGCTAAGAATAAATAACCAATTTCATGTAATTGAATATCAGGAATATCATTACCAACAGCTAAATTGCCCATATTCTTAAGAAATGATGCACCATACATGGACATTAATATATTTTCTTTAACTGAAAATTGTTGCCGAATACCACCCGCACTTAACATTGCGGAGCATAATTTATACGAATTATCGCGTTCAATTACTTTAATCTTCAAGCTCTTGTCACTCTAATACAATTAGTATATAAGTGATAATAAATATTGCGATTATAATGAAGGATAATGAATGAAAGTATGAAGCAGAGATAAAGAGTTGTACCTGTGCCAGGTGCAGCGCGATGGAACTACCAATGGCGCCGCCTCCAATGATAGTGATGTCTGCGGTTTGTTTGGCCACGGCGCGCACAGATGCCTGCATGTCTCACGCCAATCGTGTAAAATTTTGGTACAGAAAATAACCAAAAAAAATCTGGTCAACTTGAACCAATACAAATCCACACCTAGGGTGAAGAAAGGAAGTTCGGGGCTATAATAAAACGACAGTCATCGATTGAATGCATCTAAAGCTGTTCACAAAGTGAGGAATAGTTGCGGTTTTTACACCACGCGCACTTGACTAGTAGGTTCCTTGATAGGTTATTAATTAATTACAATTTTGGCATATTAGCAAATTATTTTGCATTACTAGCTAATGATTTCTTCTCTCTTTTCGCCCTTCTCTCCTTAGTTCTCTCAGCGGCGCTAGTAACACCCTTCTCCTTAACTGTATCTTTTGACTTATTACTCGCTTTCTTGGCTGGTTTTTCTTTTTTCTCTAAATTCTTTATTTTATCTGTAACAAATCCTTTCAGTCCTACGTCACCCTTCTTTACATGTGCTTCAGTATCCATTTCAAAGAGATTTTCGGGTGGATCTTGGAATAAATGTTGTAAGTTACCGGTTCCCCATCGTTTTAAATTTAAGTATGATGTAGCACCACATATGGCTTGACCAGTTCGTCTATTGTAATAAAATGGTAGTGTGCCGCACTCATCATAACCGATGGACTCCAGCAACGAAAACGTGTCCTTGCGTGAAAATATATTGATTCTTCGAATCTTGGTACCTGTGAGTACAAAGACGCGTGAGCTAAATAAAAACAACCTTAATTTAATGAAATAAAATTACCTAAATCTTCCTCTAAACGCTTTAATACTGGTTCCATTTGATCACAATGGTCGCAATTATCAGAACCAAATGCAAGAAGATATTGTTTGTCTTTATGTGGCAATAACTGTGGCAACATCCACCCTCCCCATCTCTTTACCTATCAACAAGAATACATTAGCAACCATTTAGGTACGAGTATACACAATAATAACTTACTTTATTGGTTTTGCGTTCATTTCCATTTTTATGACTCGATTCCGCCTTCGAAGTAGCTACTGGGCGTGTAGACTTATCCACAATTTGCTCTCTTGTCGTCGACTTCACTGCTTTTTTCATACTTCTTCCAATATTACTCTTTCCCTTCCCCCTCTCCGACTGCACGCCAATCGCTCCCGATTCCTTCCCCGTCCGCTTTAGCGCGGCGTTGGCGGTGCACACACATATCAGCAGCAACAACAACGTCACACGCATAATTTATTTCTTGTTTTTTTCTATCATGCGTACACATGACTTGACTGTAATAGGGCCGGGGTAAAATGTCGAAAAACTCAATTTCTCAGTAATACTGACAGTATTTGGAGCAGTAAGTAATACTCGGCATACTCGGCATCAGTGCTCAGTATTGGTATTTAAAGAAAAATGCAAAAACGATGTATCATTATTCAGTGGCGACTTTTTTAAGTGATCATTTTTCATTTTTTGGTGCGGCCCACCGCAATCTTCACAATTGACCGAGATAAATATTGGTACCACTAAGTAAGTATTAAGTGTGAGAGAATGAGTGGTCGCGCAATGGAAGCGCAGCTTCTTGCCGCCCCGATTGGCTTCGTGAAATCATGCGCAACTTTGGCGAAATTACCCAACGGACTTACCGTTGCGATGCAAGATGCCCTAGAAAGATATTGCAGTGGGAATAATGGTCATGATATTCCTGAGAATGAGTCTATTGCTCCGGGCGAAGGCGTTCTCAAAAAGGACGTAATCAAGGCGTTGCTGTACTTGATCAAGATGAAAGTTGATGCTGTTCCAGCACTGACGAATCAAGAATATGCCCGTATTTTAGATAGCAATACAGTTTTAACTCGTGATAATATTGCGGAAATTATTAGTTCCATAGAAGCTTTCGAGACGAATAAGAGTAACACATTATCCAATCTAGTGAACGCTTCCACCAACAACGATCTTAACTTTATTAATGGCCAATTAATAAATTTTAAATGGAAATTTGGAATATCACTTTGCTCTGATTCATGCAAGAATATTCAAACACCTTATATAGCAGTCTCATTCGCCGTAAAAGATTTGAATGGGCAAGTAAAGCACCACGACGCTGAATTAACTTATAATGAATTCCAAAATTTATATAAATCATTTAAAAATATTCAGCTATCTATAGATAGCTTGTAAACGTGTTTGAAACTAGGCTAAACAAGTTTAAAACGAAATGGAAACCAGGTTAAGCAAGTTGAAAACGAGATTGTTTATATACACTATAGGGATTGTATCATAATGAAATTACTAACTTTTTTTTAACTACTCACGTATTCAATCGATTAGATTGGCAATCTTCTACCTCTTCCCGATCGTTTATATTTCTTTTCCATTGCTTCCTTTGCAACATTTCTTAATCTTGGATCTTTTTCCTGCATTGCTTGAAGTTCTACCATTGTTTTAGGAAGTACTTCATTATTGTCCTTTTTAAGTTTTAACCAATTTGCAACAATTAATGATTGACGAAAGAAGAATATTAATTTATTAACTTCATCAATAGGTTTACCCGCTTGTACCGCAACACGCGCTTTGACTGCGCCTGTTACTAGAGTTATATCATTTAATTCTTCTTCTTTAAATGAATCTAATAATGCCTTGAACTCTTTCAGCTCTTTAACACCAGGGGCAGAAGATGCACCTGGAATATACATCTTCCAACCACTTAATTGCGACTCAAAAGTATCACGCCATCTTTTTAGCGTCCATAATTTTGATTCTGACATATATTCTATCATTTTTTCTGTATCTGCTTCACGACTTTTTTCCATTTGTTTATTGGTAAAATCTTGAATTTTATCTAGTATCCCGAAGTATCTGGTGCCCACCATCGGCTTTGCAACAAGTCCGCGACGCGGCGCTAATTGCAGCAACGCAGTGCGGAACATTCCGGCTTTCTTCACTAACGCAATGAGTCCCTTTCTAACCTGGCATCACGAAATTCCATTTCATACCGGTGTACCGGTGAAGACTTTCTTTGAATAAATCAAAGGGACTATTTATCCTATAGATAAAGGAAGCGTAACTGTTTCTGCTATTGATTGTAGTCGCTGGTGACTGCAGCTTGAAGCGAGTTCAACTGGGAGGTGAGTGATAACCCCGTACTTCAGTATCAGAATCAATTTAATACATAACATTATTTTAATGGCATTAATAGCTTCGCTGCAAACTCTGTAATTGATATATCACAACATCGAGAGAATAATTGAATTGTAATATCTGTCAAATACTAATTGAACTGTATAATTTTCCTGCGGAATTCCAAATTTAAACGAAACAAAATTTTATTATAAAAAACAAAAAGGTATACAAAAAATGGAGTCTGTGAGTACGTTCTGCCTGGGACAGCTGCGCAGCCTGTCTCTGGCGCGCACCAAGCTGCTGGACTCGGTGCAGAGTAAGGCGGCGACCAGCCCTCAACTGGCGATTCTTTTAGAGAGTTCGTTGTTGTTCCATCTGGCGATTCTCTTCACCACTATAATTATTGTATTGACTATATTTTTAGAAATTAAAAAGCTTACTCTTTTTACTATGCATGCTGCACTGATGGCGATTGGGGCGTTCTTCTTTCTTGGGGAAGGAATGGTGTCTTACCGTAATAAGTTTTTATTGGAATCATTATCTCCTATTATGCAACACAGTAAGCGTATGAAAAATAGAGCTATACATCAGACAATACAATGGCTAGGTACCGGATTTATGGCATTGGCTATACTGTTTATAGTTGCTAGTAAAGTCGAGCATAAGCATACAATTATGCCTTCGTCATTACATTCTCTAAGTGGAATCATTGTAATTGCATTGATCATTATACAAGTTATATCTGGACAGAATAAAATAGAACATCTAGCGAAGCACAACTCTAAGATACGTAGATGGCATGGCGATTCAGGACTATTGCTTTGGGATATGTTATGTGTAACAGTCTTACTAGGAGTACTTCAAACTATAACTATTTCATTTAGTTTATTATTACTAATATTATTAATTTGTGGTACATGGCTACTCACACACTTTCAAATGAGACGTAAATTGTCTGAAATGGGCATTGGTGGAGGCACCGAAGTTGCGACTGAAGATAATATTGAAGAAGAAAGTACTTTTGAAAATGAAAATCCATGAGCGTCCTACGTGGAATACCGCCTATAATATATACAAATCATCAATTGTCATACTTTGTATTTATAAATGACTCCTGTATCAACAAAGCCTATATATACTCTATCAACGCCTTGTTGATTCCCTTCAATGGCGATTTTATTGGCTTCCATGCCGTCGTGGTGTAACACGTGTTCCTTGGTACAGCTAATATACAAATCATCATGCTTTACATCATGTATTTTAACAAAACCATCACTATTTCCTTTATCTTCCGTGCGATTGTCTGCTGCCGAGCTCTTGGACTCTGCATCGGCATCGGATAAGTGTGCAGTGAATAATTTCTTGATATTATTCGCATTTGAATCATCACTTTTTATAATTTTATCTGGTTTATGAACTATTGTGCCGGCTAATTGTCTATTCAATGAGGTCACGTTCAAGATACTAGCTCTGCTACTGACGGCAACACCCGAGCTTGATGCTATGCTCTGGCGACGGTTCAGGGCCCTTGGTTGCAACCATACAAACCATATAAACGTTGCATCAGTACCTCCTTGTGCAATATACGCTCGCTTACCATGTTCTATTTCGACTAATGAAAAAATTGCTCTGGATGAGATCGGGGAGAGCTCGGGATTGTGTAACAGATTGCACAGTGGAACTAATCGAGGCAATATGGTCGTGCTGTTGTCGTCTAGTATACGCCACAATACAATTTGACCCACTTCGTCACCGGACAGTAACAAGGTGTCCGTGCATTCCAATGAGGTAACAGGCTCATTATGCCATTTGATACATTCATTAATTTCCGAATCTAGCCGGAAAATGCAGATGGAACAATCAACTCCACCAGTGAAGATGCAGTTAGATGTTTGATGGTAAACCAGGCTCAATATCGCCGGCTCCTCGGTGTCATGGTACCCTAAGAACACTTGATCCGTTGGGATATTGCCAGGATACGAAGTTAATAGTGATAGATTCCACACCGCGATATGACCACTGTAATCACTACCAATAATGACGTGTTTATTACCTCGTCGTGCCTCCACCAAGGAGGTTACAGTGGCTTTAAGGGAGTGGCTACTAATATTCGTCCCTGAATCCGCGTGCCACAGTAACACCATTCCATTCTCGTGCCCCGTCATAAAGCTATTGATGCTCCATATCGGCGTTATACACATTATCTCGGTGTTTTGTAATTTGTTTTTGATCTGATAACTCTCGGTATTATCAAACTCATCCCAGCAACGGATAGTATTGTCCAGTGACACCGAGAAGAATTTGCATTCATCGCGTGATAATAGATTGGATTTTGATTTTGGTATGACCTGCTCCCGCCCATTGAATGTGGGAACACAAAATCCAACAATAGTATCCGTATGACCCAAGTACTCGGTGCAAGCAACGTCATACACCGCTTCCCACACCCCAAACATGTCATTACTCTCGTGGACTGGATCGGTGATGGAAAGATCCGTTATATTATACGTCTTGGAGAGTATCAAATACTTTTTATCGTCACTGTATGGCACCATGCTTCGTATCAACGAGCCTTTATGGGACAGAAGTATCTCGCTTTCATCTTTGACATTCTTGGCGCGAACCACGTGGCGAGTGAATTTAATCCTTTCTTTCACCAGATCATACACTTCAATATAACCGAATTCGTCGGATAATACAAGAGAGGCTGCTTCAAATATAACCCCGGTGTATATACACTTTCTACAGTTCTGTATCTGATATAATGCGTGACCTAATAACGCATCAGACACTCTACAATAACCATCAGATGATAGTGACAATAGGTAAGACTCCGATATTACTAACTCTAACTTGGTAATCCCTAACTCGTGGATGGAATCAAATTTCTTAAATTTATAAAATGTATATGCAGATGTAAGTTTAGCGTCACTTTGAGCGATATTTTTCCTATACACATCTACTGAACCATTACTACTTCCAACGTATAATGTTGCCGCACCGTGCGGATTGATGGCCAGACTAGTTAACCATACATTTTTATCGATTATAATGTGAAATACGCATTCAAAAAACGGATTTAACATCATTTCACGATTTTTTTGAGCTGTCCATATTCTTACACTGCCATCCGTTGATGAACTAATAAAACTACCATCTTGAACATCTACTAGTGATGTAACACCACCAGTATGACCCAAAATTGTCTGAATTAATGTTTTTTTACCAACAGTATTAATATTCCACACTTTGATGGAGCGATCTCTACTACCACTAAACAGCAATCCTAATGGTGCAATGCCTGGATACTTGACTACCAACAGACATAATACCTCCGAGAGATGATAAAACGGATGTTTTTTGACAGTTGCGACCCCCATCGAGTTCGAACCAACAGACTCATTGCTTTCTCCTTCTTTGCGCTGTCCAATAGCGACATGTTCTGGCTTTGGTGTGCGACTTTTGGGTAAAATGTAATATATTTCTCCATCACTTGTTCCATAGTAAATTACATCCCCTTTGGAATGCCCCGATGCCGCCCAGGTACAGGCAGAGCACGATCCAGTTGCGAACGAGTTGAAGTGTTCCGATAACTCGAATTTCATCGTTTTTTCATCGTTTTTAGTTTGTTTATGACATATGTTATATCGCCATTTTTTGATAACAGTCATACCGGCATAGTACCGGTGGTAAATTGCCTGGCAATAATCATTGCTATCTTATATATCATTTGTAATCTAGTTACAATTTACCGGCAAAGGGATTCTGATCGATTCATATGTAATGGTTACGCCTAGTGTAGTAGCCAATACTCGATTTTTTATGTAATCGCTGAACGAAGGAGTCAATATAATTTCGACGAATCGAGGCTACTTTACTCTACTTTACTCTACTCTACTCTACTCTACACTAACCCTCCAATTGCGATACCATCTGACTTTGGATCATTCATTTGCGATTTTGGGATCTTGAAACACAAGTGTACATAGATATGTTCATCTTTATTTGTAACGCCATGATAGATGAAATGATTGAAAACTTCTTTTTCTTTCTCCTCTAATTTCAGCATACCAATTTGTATTATCAGCACAACAATGGTACCGGTAAATTTTATCGCTGACAGGAAGTTTCGTCAAAAATATAAATTAAAATTAAACCGGAAGTACCTGGTGATCAACAAAGACTCCGTCAGAGAGTCACTAGTAGGACACAGTGTACCAAGGGGAAATCAGTTCGACGCATTTCCAGGGTAACAAGTCGCTATTAGGGCACTAATAACCATAGTAAAAGGATAAGTCAGGATAAAGTGAGCAAGACTCATAGATATGGGTGCTGGCGCTTCATTTGATGTCGATCCATCAATGGAGATAGGCAGTGATATAAGTGCTAGCGATACAACTCATTTTTGTCATCAATGTCGTCGTCCCACCCGGGTCGATACTTCATTAGACGGAATATCTTGTTCGACTTGTCTTTCTTCGTTTGTGGAAGAAATACCATCAAATTCCTCCAGAGGAACATATGATGGCGCCATGATGCTCGCCGGAGGAAGTCACGGTCATGAGAATACTATGACTATACCTGCACCAAGAGGTAGATACTATTCAAATTTATCAGAAGATCAAAATAGAAGATTGGCAAATGCCGCAATTATGTTAAGACTATTAGAAGCACAATTAAGGGATGAGTTAGACAATTTACAAATGTTGCAAGCTCAAAGAGATCAGAATGAGAAGAAAATCAAACCACTGACAAAAATTATGAAAAGAAAATTAAGAGAGATTCCATTAAGTTTGGATCAAATATGCTCTCAACCATCGTGTCCTATTTGTAGCGAAGATTTTGTAGTAGATGAGACCTCTCTATGCCTACCTTGTTCCCATTTATTCCACAAAGATTGCGTCATGCAATGGCTAGAATCAAAAAGGACTTGCCCGATATGTCGCTATGAAATGACAAACAGTGTGTCAACTATAGAGGAATTAGAAAGATTGTCATTTAAAGAGTTGGTTTCATTGTTAGAGGAGATATACAGTGAGAATGACATCGTTTCGGATAGCCCCGACCGAGTGGAGTTGAATACAACATCACTGTCACATCGTGAAAACGCTACGCTTGTTCATCAAGAAATTGAAAAATATCATC
>JACCDO010690949.1_pt1 | contig 11217 bp, 5 predicted proteins | sample 7446101 | NCBI WGS metagenome assembly JACCDO01 (sample SAMN15323440, study PRJNA562643) | freshwater metagenome | isolation source: river surface water | place: USA:Blue River Watershed | collected 2017-08-16
AATGCTAAATTTTAGCTATGAAATTTTTTTAGCTCCTAGTAAAATTCCTGATAGTTTTAGGTTTAATGTCTTATCTAAAAAAAAGACTATGGTATTTTAGAGGAAACTATCAGGAATTGTGAAAACATCAAAAGGGGTCAAAATTCCTGATAGTTTTAGGTTTAAGTTAGTGTTATACTAAAATAATTATTATTATTTAGAAGAAACTATCAGGAATTTTTTTAAAAGAAAATTTAGCCGTTTTTAGCCGATTTTATTTCATGAAATTTATGAGAGAAATATTTTTTTCCCCAAAAATGAATTTTGGGGTATGTCATTTTTTTTTATAAAAACTAATGAGAAAAAAGTGTTTAATGAGAAAATCACTTTCTAATTGAGGTTTATATATATATATATGATAATTGTATAAAATATTAACTGTGATTTTGACTTTTCCATTGGAATTTATGTATATAAAAATTGATTATACTTAAATGATAATTAAATATTAAAATTTGAAATGTGTGATACTAGTAATAATAACCCTCAAACAAATCAAGAGAATCGTAAAATTATTGATGATATCGAAAATCTAGGTAATATTAAATTTATCAAAGCGCAAAGCATTTATAATAATTGCAGTTCAGAACAGGCGGATAAAGTTGTTTTGGAAATGATAAATTTGATTGAAAGTGGTAAAATTACCAATAAAAAGGAATGGTCTGACCATTTACGTCAAGTCCAAAAAGATAATAAAGCCATAGCTGGCATCGTGCCAATGAATTTTTCGTATTTTACTCTTTTGTCACAGGGAAAAATCAAGCCATCAAAGTTTTTTCGTGAATTTGCACGTAGTCATGTTGTTCGCGAAGACAGTGGAATTATTAGTGTCTCAGTTATGACATCACCAACTCCCTTTGGGAAAGGTTTTAGCTGTGCTTATGATTGTCATTATTGTCCTAATCAACCAGGTGGTGTCCGAAGTTATATTTCAGATGGTCCAACCGCAGCACGTGGTCTTCGTAATGATTATGAACCAATTGATCAGATGGATGAACGAATTACAACTCTATTTTTGTGTGGTCATGACATTGATAAATTGGAAGTTCTAGTTCTAGGTGGAACTTGGGATTCTTATGAAGCTAAATATCAAGAATGGTTTATTACTCGGCTTTATTATGCTGCAAACACGTTCTTTGATGATAAGACTAAACCTGGTCGTGAGATTCGTAGTCTATCTGAAGAAAAGCTGATTAACGAAACGACTTTGGTTCGAATTATTGGTTTAACTCTTGAAACTCGACCTGACCAAATTTGTTCAGAAGAAATTAAGCGACTACTTTATTATGGTTGCACTCGTGTTCAAATTGGTGTTCAACATATTGATGACCGAATTCTTAAGATTGTAAATCGTCAATGTTATCTGAAAGATACATTTCGTGCAATTAAAAATTTAAAAGATGTTGGTCTCAAGGTTGATATTCATGTAATGCCTCAATTACCTGGAGCGTCACCTGATGATGATGAGCAAATGTTTTTTCAGTTAATTCATAATGAAGATTTGCAAGCAGACCAAATTAAAATTTATCCATGTGAAACTACACCATGGACTAAGATTGAAGAATGGTTTCAAGATGGTCTTTATGAACCTTATCCGAATGATATAATGGAAAGTATCGTGACCAAGTTTTTAATCCATATGAATCCATGGATGCGGGTAAACCGTCTAGGTCGTGATGCTCTTCCTAATTATGCAATTGCAGGTAATACTATCCCTAATTTTGGACAAATTATCTATGATAAAATGCGTAAGAATGGCCAAGACAGTCCCTGCATTCGTTGGCGTGAAGTTGGTTCTAAACCTGAAAGAATGGCTCGTATTAATGAAGCTGTAATGAAAATCCGCACTTATAATGGGTCTGATGGACAAGATTATTTTCTGAGCTTTGAAACTCCAGATGAAAAGGTAATTTTTGCATTTTGTCGTCTTCGTTTAACTATTAATGCTGGTTATGTAAATGATTATGAGTCTAAATCAAAGACGACACAAACAATAAATGCGATTCCCTATTTAAACAATTGTGCATTTATTCGTGAGCTTCATGTATATGGGCGAATTAATCGGGTCAATGATAATAATAGTCAAGTTCGAACAGGTTCAGATGTTCAACATCGTGGATTTGGACGGCAACTTATCAAAGAAGCCGAAAATATTGCCATGTCAATGGGATTTACGAAAATGGCCATTATTTCTGGTGTAGGTGTTCGTCAATATTATCGTAAATTTGGATATGAACTAGAAGGCGCATATATGACTAAACAACTTCCATTGAATATTGTTAAGAAATCAATCAAAATGATATATGAGATAACAAACGAGTTTATTAATTTCCATCCTTTTGCATTAATCCTGGTAATGACATTAATTGTATTGTTAATTGCAATTATCTTATCATAAAAAATAAACAAACCCCCATCAAATCAAAAATATACTAACCTAGTTTAGTTTATCATTTTTTTTTAACTATATACATCACATTATAATTTTTGTATTTTTCAATATAAACTTTTTCAAAATCATTCATAAATGTGTTATAATCTAAATTAAATGGACATTTAATAACAAATAAAAGAGCTTTATTATTATTATATAATTCTCTAATAATTGTAAAAATATTTTTTTTATTTAATGTTAAATTAATTTTATCATAAGACCGATAATGAAATCCTTCAAGTGGTGGATCAATATAAATAATATCTTGTTTGATTTTATTCAATAATTTTTCTGGATTTCCAAGATAAAATTTAATATTTTTTCTTTTGTAAACATTTTCACAATTATGTTTTAATGCTTCAAATATGACTTCTTGTTTTTCTATACTATTGACTAATCTAAAATTTTTACTGAAACTTAATGTTGTTCCTCCGACGTTTGCGATGGCATCTGTAATTGTTAAATCATCAATATCATTTTCAGAATAATCAAATATACCTTTAAATAGGTCTTTAATTGTTGAACATATTTTATTGGATTCTCTAGGTAATGTTATACTATATGTGCTAATATCAAATATTTTGATATTTCTAGTATTGATACCTGATTGAGAAGGAAAGAAATAAGACACTAATTCATCAATTTTAATTAATTTAGGTTTCTTTTTATCAAAAATATTAATGGTTTCTATTTTATTTTGATTACACCATCCATACATTTCAATATATTTTTTATTTAATTCTGGAATAAGTTCTTTAAAAGATTTTTTATAAAGTGTTTCGTAATATCTTCTCATCATTATATCATAAATTTGGCATAATTCATTCAATGAAACATTTAAAAAGTCATTAACTTTTTTTTGTAATACATTACTAATTTGTCTTTCTTTTCCAATAGCATAATTTTTATATTGTTCATCGGTTTGATAAATAAATCCTTTCCCTATAAAACACCAATAAAATGGTATATCAATTGTTACTTTTGTAATAATAACCTTATTAAACATTGGTGTTAATCTTCTAAATATTTCTGATTTTGGTGGTGTTTCAATGTTAGAAAAGATTAATATATTTCCTCCTTTGAATAATTTTGTTTCAATATAATCAATTAAGATATCATTTTTTAATGTAAAAAAATTCTCATGCATAATTATAAAATTTAATTTAGTCAGAATAGTTATTTTATTAGTTTCTTGATGTTTAATGGAAGTAGGTTCACTTTGATATTTAATTTCAAATCGATTAGTTGCATCTAGAATACGATATCTATTTAATGTCGATATTAAATCAGTTATATTTCTAGCTGTATATTCATTACTAATATTTGGTATATAAAATCCAATATTAATAATATCAAATTCAGTAGAAATATGTTTAAAATAACGATTCATAATATCTATCAATTTACATGCAAATAATGTTAAATAATTATCATTGTTCAATGGTATTAATTGATAATTGTTAATAGTAATAGTAGATTCTTTAATAAATTGTTCACTAAAATAAACTAGATTTAATACATTCTGTTCTATTTGTTTGGGTAATTTTTGTATTTTTTTGATTCTGTCAACTGTTTTTACTAATCTTTCTAAATTATAATTATACCAATATTTGCTCAAATAAAATTGGTTATAATATATTAAATTGAAATTTATACCCTCTATCGAATTAACAGCCGTTAACATTGCAATTTCATCTTTTTCTAAATGCTTAGATGAATTTATGATGGAATTTATTTTAGTATACCGATTAATAAGTTCTTCATATGGATAGTTTTTATAAAAATCCAAAACATCAGTTGGTTTATTTTTTTCATTATTAAAATAAAATTTATTTATTTGGGATGATGTCAAAGATGATTGACTTCTACTCCCACTACTATCACTATTGCTTTTTTTTGTTAATAATGAATTACTTAATGAACTTTCAGAAAAAGAAAAGTTCGTTGATGATGTAATATTTTTTTTCTTTTGGGTTTTAATTATATTTTTACTATTGAATGTATTGTTAAATTTTACTTCAAACATTAAATCATTAAATGTTAAAGCCATTTTTAGAGTTTCTTTCTATTCTTATAAGAATGTTAGAAAAATATATAAAAATAGAAAAGAATAAAAAGAAATAAATGAACGCCTTTATTTATTGATTTAATGTCACAATAAACTCATAATAATCATTTTTATATTGAGAAATATATTTCTCTTTACTAGATACATCAAATACATTTAAATGAACATTACTTCTAAGTCTTTCAACAATATTATCATATTCTTCAGTAACAATTTGATTTAATTCAAAATTTGTAATATTAATAAATACATCAACAATTTGATAAGGTTTTAAATTAGCATCTTTTTTAGCTTTTTGAATATTTTTAATCATTAATTCCATTTGGTCTTCTAATGGAGTTGTAATAATTTCTTTGCTTAATTGAACTAAAAGACCCTGTTTTGTGTAATCAATCAAATATTCTGAAGATTGTATTAGATTTGGAACTAAAGTCCATGAATCAGAATTGATGGTATAACCTTTACAAACAATCGATTCTTTACCAATAAATTCATTAGGTTGCATGTTCTTTAATATATCTAGAACAGGCATTAAATCCCTTTTTAATACTTGACCTAGAATTTGAGTATTTAATTTAATTGATAAATCAGTTTGGTTGTTTAAATCTAGAAGTTGATAATAAATTTTGTCAACTTTGATAGCAGTAAGCAGTTCACTCTCTAGTTCTTTAATATTGTATAAGAATTGTTGATTTTGATGTTTTAGATAAACCTCTTTGGATTTCATACGTGTTCCAATTCCAGCACCTGCTTTTAATCCTCGAAATGAAATTACAACTTCAACCATATTACTAACCTTTTCACTAATAATTGGGTCAAATATTAATATTTCAGAATAATTATTGATTAATTCCATATGAATAGATTCTTTACACATAACATTTGTATATTTATGCATTTCTTTATAGATTTTTTCAGTAATAAAGGGTGCAATCGGGGAAATTAGAATTGAAAAGATTTTTAAGAGCTTCCATAAAGTGCTTAGACTTTGTTTTTGAACATCTTTTCCATTAAACCCTTTCATGTTTGTTTTTGATAAATTAATATACCATTTTGAAAATAATTCTTCAAATTCAACCAAAAGAGGAACAACTAGATATAATTTGAATTCTGAATAATATTTCATTGATTTATCAATAACCTCTTTTAACTTACCTAGAATCCATTGGTCATAAATTTGGGTTGATTCTACCAAGGTAAATTTATCAACTTTATTATTTTTATTTTCATTCAACAAAAATAGTTTAATTTCTGATTCTAGTAATTGATAACAATTCATGAGTTGAACAACAAATCGAGCTTTTTGTTGAATACCTTCTTCTTGAAATTTTAACGGTTCCGAATGAGTTACAGGTGAATCAAGTAAATAAAGACGTAATGAATCAGCGCCATATTTATAAACTACCTCTTCTGGATTAGGATAATTTTTATAACGTTTAGACATTTTAATCCATTTACCAGTAGCCGTAGGGTCTGCTGATAAAATCAAACCATTGACAATTACATTTTTATAAGCTCTTTCTTCAAATAAAATAGTTGATAAAACCAATAGAGTATAAAACCATCCACGTGTTTGGTCTAAACCTTCACCAATAAAATCAGCTGGGAAATATTTTAGAAAAGTATTCCGTAATTCTTGGTTTTTGCTAGATAAAATATCATAAATTTCAGTCCCTTTGTATTTATTTTCAACTGCAAATTTACCATATGGAACAGAACCAGACTCAAACCAACAATCAAATACATCAGTAATTCTAGTTAAATAAGTTCCAGGAGTCTTAATAGATGGAATTTTAATATGGTCAATGAATTCACGATGCAGATTAGTAATGGACCCTTCAGCAAGTCCGGCTAAGTTTTCCAATTCTTTGGTCGAACTTACGCAAATAATTTCTGTGAAATCAGAATTAGTCCATAGGGGAACTGGTGTTCCCCAGAAACGATTGCGACCAAATGACCAATCACGTGGAGAACTTAGCCATTGTGCGAAACGTGCTTCACCAACATTTGCTGGAATCCAATTAATTTCCTTATTTAATGCTAGTATTTTGTCATTAATACTTTTAACATCAATAAACCATGATGAAATAGTTTTTTGAATCAATGGAGTATCAGAACGATAACAAAAGGGATATGAATGACTTATTGTCTTACTTTCCCAAAGAAGCCCTAAATTCTTAAGGTCTTTAATAATTTGCTTATCAGCGGTTTTGACATATTGACCAATATAATTACCTACGGTTAAACAACCTTTTTCATCAATTGGACATGGAATACTAGAAATAATATGAGGATTGATAATATTTTCACGTAAACAAACACGAAAATCATCCTCACCCATACCAGGAGCTAAATGAACAATACCAGTTCCGGAATCTACTTTGACATAAGAATCTTCTAGAACAGTAAAAATATTTAGCGATTTATCAGTTTCTTTCAAATTATTATTAAAAGAGAATGGTGGATGATATTGAATACCCATTAAGTAGTCACCCATAAATTCTTTAATAATAATCAATTTATTACCCTTTTGTTCCCAGGTTTTAATTGATTCTTTAGCAATAATATAATATTCATCCAATTTGATAAGGTCTTCATCTTGCTTTTTTTGCAATTGAGGTTTCACTAAACAATATTGAATTTTCTTATTAACACATGCTGCTAAATTAGCAGTTAATGAATATGGAGTTGTAGTCCACACTAGAAATGAAATAGAAACTTCAGATTCATAATTTAATCCTTCTTTTAGTTCAATAAATTTATTTTGAGTTTCTAATAAACGAAATTTAATAACAACACTAGGGTCTTGTGTATCTTGATAATTTGATTTAGCTTCAAAATGAGAAAGACATGTCCCACATCCGGTTGAATAAGGCATAGGTGTCAAAGAACGATAAACTAATCCTTTGTCAAAAATAGTTTTAAAAACACCCCATACAGCATTCATAAATTCAAAATCCATTGTTTGATATCCATTTTTAAAATCAACCCAACGACCCATTCTAGGAATAACACGTTCCCAGTCTTTAGCACATGAATTTACCAACGAACAACAAGTTTCATTGAATTTGGCAATACCCATTTTCAAAATTTCATCAGTACTTTTAATACCTAGAGTTTTTTCACCTAATTGTTCAATTGGTAAACCATGGTCATCAAAACCATTAATTCTAGGCACGTGTTTGCCATTTATAGTTTGAAAACGACAAACTGTGTCTTTAATAGTTGCAGCTAGAAGATGACCATAATGAGGACTTCCAGTAGCAAAAGGAGGACCATCATAAAAATTAAATAACGGACGGTCTTTTGATTCATTTAAAGTAGCTTGGAAAATTTGTTTATCTTCCCAAAATTTAAAAATTTCATCTTCAATATTAGGTAAATTAATGGTAGACATTGTATAATTATTAATAAAATGAATTAGATTATATTATAATCTAGAATTGGTATTAAATCAATTTTTTTAAGATAAAAAAAAATCAATAAAATTGATTCAAGTTATTAATAAAAAAAATAAAATAATTAACAACGTAAATGTCAACATTACCTCATTTTAAATACATTTCAATTGAACAAATTACAGACAAAACCGCAATCCCTTTTACAGATTTGGAAAAATCGGAGAAATATGCATCAGATATTGTTAATATTTTTAATGGCCAATTAAAGAAAACATCAGACTCTCATCTCAATTATGCAATTGCTGGATATTATTTTAATAAAAAAGAATATTCAGAGATGAAGAAGTATTACTTAATGGCAATTAAACAAAATCATACAAATGCTATGTATTGTTTAGCATTGTATTATATTAAAGAAACCAGCAATACTGAAATGGCTTTAAAATATATGAAAATGGCTATTGAACAAAATAATACTTTGGCTATGATTTGGATTGGTGATTATCATCGATATGTTTGTGAAAATTACACAGATATGATGAAATATTATTTAATGGCTGTAAAAAATGGTAATTCCGATGGAATTATTAATATTGCAAATTATTACAAAGATATTAAAAATGACCATCAGGCAACTAAAAGATATTATATTAATGCGGTTGAAAAAGGAAACCATAAGGGTATGTTCCTTTTAGCTGAATATTATTATGTTATTGAAAATAATATGGAAGAAGCAAAAAAATATTATGTTATGGCATCTGAAAGAGGAAATTCACTGGCAACGTATTTGACAGGAGTATTCTATTTCAAAATTGACAAAGATATTCCAACTGCATTGAAATATTTCAAACTGGCAGCAGATAATGGCAATTCAAATGCTATGCATGGGCTCGCCAATTATTATTATGATATTGAAAAAAATATTGATGAAGGAGTCCGTTATTATACGATGGCTTCGGAAAATGGTAATCCAGACTCAATGGTTTCTTTATTTCGGCATTATTATAAACTCCAAGATTTTCCAATGATGATTAAATATGCCGAATTAGGTGTAACATATGGAAATATTGAGTTAGCTAATCAGCTTGGTATGCATTATAGTTATGTGGAAAATAATCACAAAAAAGCAATGGAATATTTCATGATTGGTGTAAAAAAAGATAATAATGAATCACTGTTTTGTTTAGCACTTCAGTATTATGCTACTGGTGATATTGAAAAATATGAAAAATATTTAATTGATTCCTGTAATCAAGGGAATGTTACAGCAGCAAGATATCTTGGATTTTATTACCAAAATTATAAGAAAGATAACCAAAAAGGATTGGAATATTTTAAAATTGCCGTTGACAAAGATGATGTTGAATCATTTATGCATATTGGTTTACTTTATAATATTCTTGGCGAATATGATTTGTCATTGTCCCATTTATTAACTGCTAGTGAAAAAGGCTATGTTAAAGCTTCCAATTATGTTGGGTTTTATTATCAAAATGAAAAACAAGATTATCCTACAGCTTTGTCATATTTTAAACTTGGGGTTGAAAAAGATGATACTGAAGCAACCCTTAACATTGCATCTCTTTATTATATTATGGGTGAATTTGATTTATCTGAAAAATACTTTTTGATTGCTGTTGAAAAAGGTGATGAAGTCGCAGCAAATAATCTTGGATTCTATTTTCAAAATGTTAAAAAAGATTATGAAAATGCTATAAAGTATTACAAATTGGCCGAAGAACGTGGGGAACAATATTCTATTTATAACTTATACACCTTGTTTAAAAAATTAGGTGATAATCAGGGAGAAACAGAAAAATATTATCAAAAAGTTTTGGAAATTAATTCCAAAACTAGTATTTTTAAGGATTTGCTTGACTGAAATAGAAATTATAAAACTTCCGAAATTTTTATTTTTTTTTGTTTAATTTCATATGCATAAAATCTAATTTCGTTTTGTGAATAGGTTGGATTTATACCAGCTTTTCCCATTAATTCTAATTTAATATTTTCCCATGTTATTTTAGGAAAAACTTTTGGTAAATAAGTTGCTCTAGAAGGTCCGTCTACAATAAGACCTAATTTATTATTATCAAATGGAATATTTAATCTCTGAATCATACCTTTTTCTGAATCAATATTATATAATGGAGTCATCATAAAATCAATCTCAATCATTGCATTTTTATCATTTTCAATTGGTGGAAAATAGTAACGTCTATTATCATCAAACATAGCACTTTTACCAACTGATAATAATTTTTCATAAATTAATTCTTTGGACATTACTTTATATTCTGGGTCCCAATATCCAATACATCCATGTATATCAACTGGCCATGTTTTAAGTTTTTTTCCACGTCGAACTGTAACGAAAACACCAAAGCAATTGTCAGGTATTCCTTTTATATATTTTTTTTGACTTGTATCACGACTAAAGATATTAAGAACTACTTTCTTTTCTAGATTCATTATGTTTATCTTTTATTTTTTATTTTTATTATTTATTTATTTTAATTTACATATAATTATACAAAATTCGATTTATTAATCCATGACGTGCCATTATATCTATCAAAATTTAAAGCACCTGATGCATCAACATATATTCTCCAATGTTTAGTATTATCAGTAGAATTCTTTAAATAAAAATAATCAATTGTATTATCACTACTACCAATTGTAACGGATGAAGTAGTTAAAGAACCTTCAACAGAAACAGATGAACCTGATAATGATAAATTATTAACGGCAGTTATTCCAATATTTACCCCAGTTATTCCTATATTATTGGTGCTAGTTATTAAAACCCCAGCTGTGGCTCCAGCATTTAATTTAATTCCACCATGAGCAGCCGACAATTGAATAGCATAATTAGCTGTTTCACCACCATTAATTAATACAGTTTTAGTGGTTGATTCTAAAGTTAAATTATTATTTGGTATTGTTAATCCATAATTATTAACTAGTGCATTAACTGCTCTAGCGTCATTAAAGTATAGAAAGGTTCCTGTTTCAGATACATTAGAGGTATTTATGTTACCACTTACAGCTGAAAGAGCTCTAGCGTCATTGAAGTAAAGGAAGGTTCCGGTTTCAGCTAGATTAGAAGTATTTTTATTTGCTAATCTAGTATCAAAACTAGAATTGAATCTAGTATCATTAAAGTATAGAAAGGTTCCTGTTTCAGATACATTAGAGGTATTTATGTTACCACTTACAGCTGAAAGAGCTCTAGCGTCATTGAAGTAAAGGAAGGTTCCGGTTTCAGCTAG
>JACCDO011193180.1_pt1 | contig 11217 bp, 12 predicted proteins | sample 7446101 | NCBI WGS metagenome assembly JACCDO01 (sample SAMN15323440, study PRJNA562643) | freshwater metagenome | isolation source: river surface water | place: USA:Blue River Watershed | collected 2017-08-16
CCTCACCCGCTCGCTCCTTTACATTCGCGCTTGCCTTCCCGCTTTTTCACTCACTCTTATTCTCTCCGTCGCCTGCCTCCCTCACTCACTCACTCTCTCACTCACTTACTCACTCACTTACTTACTCACTCACCTTACTCACTCACTCACTCACTCATCTTAATAAGGAATGCGACAACCGCCCAACCGCCACGAAGCTACTTCAATGCGCATTTCTGCGTGATGGTGATGAAGACAGTCTCGATGACACCGGTAACACGCTGGAGGACTCGGGAGGGCTGAATACACTCCGCAATGACATGCTTATGGCAGTGAATAAGTCGTTAGCATCCCTTTCCGTCCCATTTTCACCATCATCCCACTCTGAAACAGATAAACAATCACCTATGAACAACGCCACACCAACTGCACCACTTGGGGGTGGAGGAGTGAGTAGAGGTCCCTCAACGAGTGAGAAATCACCAACTGTAACACCATCAAGGAATCCATTTGCACGTAATTCACCACGTAAGAATACTACTCCAACTGCGGTACCAAGCCAGTCACCGCGTACTCCTACTGCAGTGACGTCGCACTCACCAGCAGGTGTGGTGCAGAGAGAGAAATTACTTCCAACACCTAGGTAAACCAGCTCACTCACTCACTCACTCACTTACTCACTCACTTACTTACTCACCTTACTCACCTTACTCACTCACTCACTCACTCAACTAGTAAACACGAGGGCGAAGTGCGAGGACGTTTGAATTCTCACGTCAAAGCCAAGTCCGGAAGCAGTGCTAGTATTAACAAAGTGCGCAACTCACTCATGGCTGAGATGGATGCACCGGAGTTGAATATCATCCCCGACAATCGTGGTACTTACTCACCTTACTTACTCACCTTACTTACTCACCTTACTTACTCACCTTACTTACTCACTCGCTTCACTAGGTATTACTAGTGCGAACACGCCATCACCTCGCACTGCGTCGAGTGAGCTGGGTCCTGGTCGTTACATCTGTGTGAAGTGCGGTCTCCTCAACGACTCCACGTTGAATCCCGAGAGTACTCTCGCATGTTACAGCTGCGCATTCCGCAAAGGAGGCAAGAAGAACATATAGAAGCTTATAACCATGTAAAACAATGTCTATTAGTATATATACAACGGAATAACTTGCTTATGTACACATTTACTTCTTTCCGTTACTCTGGAAAGAGCTGTCGCCACCGTTAGGTCCCGACGGTCCGCTTGCCTTGCCGCCATTCTCGATTAATCCCTCGAAGTCTTCCTCACAGTGATCCCAGTCAAAGTCGTCGTAGATGTAACTCATACTGTACATCATTGAAGTTGGATCGGAATCAGAGACAATCTTGTGGTTGGTTGGACCGACGTAGTTGCTGCGATCGCCAGTTGTGAAGTCAAGAAGTTGATCGTATTCGTAGTGACCATAGCAACAGTCGTCATACACTGCAACCTGGTCATCAACGGCACTGTAACAAGCTGCCTTGTCACACACATAGTCGTTGATGGGATCGGATGGCCACACCTTGGTAGTACCGAATGATCCCGTCATGAACTTGACTTGCATAAGACGCTCTTGTGTAGGATGAATAGGCCAGAAGGAGGGATCAGATGGTGATGCAGACTCCAGGTGATCCCCAACGAATATGCGCCAACCATCACCAACACAGATAAAATCCCGCCAAGAAACCCAGTCATCAGTTGACATGTCTTTCTTCATGTATTTGCTTGGGATTGTGTACTTCACAGCGTCGATCATGTCATCTAGCTTGGATTCGTTGCACTCGAAGGAGCACTTGACTCCTTCCTCATCGAGGGAGGTAACACTGCAGTCATCGCTGGATGTGATGTAGTTACCGCGGTACAACTCCTTCATATAAAATCCCCAACTTTTACACAGACTTAACTGACTATCTTCATCACTAATAATGCCGTTAGTACGCATGCTTGTCATCATATCACACCCATAAACAGAGCCAATAACGCCGTGAGTAGATGCGTGAGAGCCGTATGGTGCAGATGAAAGGAAGTCAGCAAATCCCGACATACCGATGCCACCGTAGTAGTCAGAGCAGGAAGGTAAGGAAGGCGAGTAAGCACTGAACCGAGTCACGTACGGGGAGGGATTCATGTTCCAAGGACCGCGCATGTAGCCAAAGCCGTTACCTAGCTCAGGAAATCGGCTGTTATCCTCTGCCAAGATCTCTTTCCAACGGCCATCTTGAATTTTTGTGTCTTCTAAACTGTCTTGTGAATACTGGAATCCCCAGTATGAACTGGTTGGCTTGGTGATGGAACCAAACGTGTCCTCAGTGAAGATGAAGGACTCGAAAATGGTTTTGTTCTCGGCAACATCAATAGTAAAGTCCCAATATGGTAATGCAACAGCTGGATCAACTGCTTGAATTGCCTCTTCAAACATATTTGTTAGCTTCATGTGTTGAGGTAAGAAGCCTAATCCCTCGTGGATATGATCTGCGTCTTGTTGTGCTGCATTGAAGTCATGTGCAGCAGCAAAATATGATGCAGAATGATATGATTCACCATATAGTTCTTGTCCTGTATCCTCATCAGTGGACCACAACGTGTACATGGCATCCATGACACTATTCAAATCATCTTCAAGCAAATCCCTGATTTCACGACGCACATACATACACAAGGCAGTACCAGTAACCTCTTTGATTATACTACCAGAGTTATCTACTTCAGCAATGGAGATAGTAAATTCATCACTACCAGCAGTGCAACCTATGTTGATTGATGTTTGTTTACTCACATCACTAGCTGAATAACTGCCATCATAACACGTGTTGGAGCCTTTGGCACACACTTTGTAAGTCAAGAATTCATCACTACGAAGATTACCTAGTACACGAAGTTCAGTATCTGCATATGGTTCAATAATTGCATCATATTCAGTTAAAAAAGTATATTTAACAATATCACTTTTATCTACTTCGAAATATGGGTAATTGTCATATCCAACACGACCAAAAGTGAATTTGTTATACATTAATGATGTTGTTTCTAATGATGTAGTCGATGATGAACTAGTCGTCTTAAATTGATTACTTGTGAATAATAAACCACATAATGTCACTAGTGTGACAGCTGCAACTACCTTGAATACAACAGATTTCTTGGATGTAACTGTTGTCGGTAGAACTGATGATGAGGAGCGTAATAACCCATCTTTCTCACCTGGATATACATATCCTTGTTCCATCTTTCTTTATGATAATGAATATAAAGATTATTCTAAATTTAACAATGTCACGACTAAACTGCTGATAAAGGCTTGCTTTAAGCACTTAATCACACCGCCAAACTCTATCAAATCTATCACTATCTGCAGTGATGGCACCTCTTTGTTATTTTTTGGAATCTGTCGAAATTTTTGGGTAGGGTTTGAAGCAGTTAGGGTTTGTCATGCTCGCGTCTCTCTCATTGACCACCCAGTTAACTAAGGAGTTCTCGGTCGTGAAAGCAGCTGCTCTTACACTGCGGAAGCAAGCAATATCAACAGCTATTTGCCTACTTGCTTACCAACCAAATCCCTTTAAAGAAGGTGCTGTGTACCGGTATGAGGCCAGGTGGACCCAGTGACCGGTCCCCACCAGGTCTACTTGTGGGTTGACCTGTTGCTGCTCAAGTTGCAGCTGAATGTTCCCGACGTAGTTAAAGAAAATACAAGAAAAAAATATTGAGTTTATTTTCTTTGTTTCCATGAGAAATAGGAGCCAATTCCAAGGGTACCGATGGCGAGGCCGAGCACGAGACTCGGGATATTGATCCGCCCGAATAACTTGACTCCCTTCCCAACGATCGAGTTATTTGAATTACTTCCTACATAGTGAGTGAGTGAGTGGGTAAGTGAGTGAGTAAGTGAGTGAGTGAGTGAGTGAGTGAGTGAGTAAGTAAGTGAGTGAGGTGAGTGAGTAAGGTGAGTGAGTGAGTGAGTGAGTAAGTGAGTGAGTGAGTAACCATTTGGCAATGAAGATAGATAGGGATCACTTGTGTTGTTACTGGTCCAATGTAACGTGCGAACTAATGCTTTTTGCCAATGAAGTAGAAGCGTTGAGCGCTGATTACTACTCATATTTGGGGTCCAACCAGCTCGCAGCTTCCACACCGATCGCAGCTTGTCGGGTGAAGGCCTTGTAATAGAAGAGTGAGTGAGTGAGTGAGTGAGTGAGTGAGTGAGTGAACATACCAGTAACCAACCGCTAACCCGGCAGCAAATGCGGCTCCTAATGCTGTTGTCTCGGCAATTACCGGGCAAGCAAGTGGCACATTGATTAGATCGCTCTGATATTGCATTAGCAAATTGTTTTTTGTCATACCTACATACAATGAGTGAGTGAGTAAGGTGAGTGAGTGAGTAAGGTGAGTGAGTGAGTAAGGTGAGTGAGTAAGGTGAGTGAGTAAGGTGAGTGATGAGTAAGGTGAGTGAGTAAGGTGAGTGAGTAAGGTGAGTAAGGTGAGTGAGTGAGTGAGTGTCATACCCCCATCAACTTTCAATGACAGCAACGGCACATCACTCGCATCTCTACTCATAGCTTGCAATACTTCAGTGGTTTGAAATGCCGTGGCCTCCAACGCAGCTCTTACTATGTGATATTTAGTGTTGTAAGCGGTGAGACCGGCGATGATACCCCGCGCATCGTCACGCCAATATGGCGCATATAACCCAGCGAACGCGGGGACAAAATACACCCCACCGTTGTCATTCACCTTAATGAGTGAGTGAGTGAGTGAGTGAGTGAGTGAGTAGGTTAGTGAGTAGGTGAGTGAGTGCGTACCTTGTTGGCATATTCTTCCGATCGATCAGCGGATGGTAAAATCTCCAAGTTATCTCTTAGCCATTGAATCAGCGATCCCGAGTATGCTACTGCACCTTCTAGTGCATAGACCGGTGGTGAATGCTTGCCTAGCTGGTAGGCTACCGTCGTCAACAAGCCTTGTGTGCTAGGTACTAACTTTGTGCCCTAAATACGTGCGTGAGTGGTGAGTGAGTGAGTGAGTGAGTGAGTGAGTAAGTGAGTGAGTGAGAAGGAGGGGGTGAGGCGGGTATGACTAACCGTATTCATCAGTAAGAAAGCACCCGTGCCATAGGTGCACTTTGCTTCACCGGGATTGTAACAATTCTGACCAAATAGTGCCGCGTGTTGATCACCAAGTACGCCTGTGAGTGAGTGAGTAAGTGAGTAAGTGAGTGAGTGAGTGAGTGAGTAAGTGAGTAGGCAGTGAGATGGGTAAGGAGGGAGGGATTAACCTGAGATGGGGACGTCTTTGATCTCTTTCAACTCATTGCTAGTCACATGCCCATACACTTCTGACGACGAGAGTATCGTCGGTAACATAGCCGTTGGTATTTTGGTACTAGCTAGTATGTCCTTGTCCCACTGTAACGTTTTGATGTTCATTAATAGTGTCCTTGATGCATTCGTGACATCAGTAGCGTGCACTGCACCTGAATAACAGTGAGTAAGTGAGTAAGAGTGAGTGAGTGAGTAAGTGAGTGAGTGAAGGAGTGAGTAAGTAGGTGAGTGAGTGAGTTAGTGAGTGAGTAAGTAAGTAGGTGAGTGAGTAAGAGTGAGTGAGTAAGTGAGTGAGTACGAGTGAGTACGAGTGAGTGCATAGTGCGCACACTACTTACCATTCGTTAGCTTCCAGATGAGCCAGGTGTCAATAGTGCCGAAAAGCGCGTCGCCGTTGACTGCGTCGTTGTATAAACCAGGAATTGTCTCGAGTAAATACATAATTTTTGACATAGAGAAATACGAAGCTAATGGCAGTCCTGTCTTCTCCCGCCAACGATCTTTGCCTAATTCATGTTCATTCGAAAGCTTCTGGCAGATGTCCATCGTGCGGTTGTCGTTCCAGACGATGGCGTTGTGGTACAACAAACCAGTCTTTTTGTTCCATATACAAGTGGTTTCTTATGTAACAAAAGAGTGTTATGTCAATAAAATGAAGAGATTATGAGTGTATTAGTAAGTACCTCGTTGGTTAGTGATTCCAATAGCAGCTATCTTGTTGCTTTTGATGTGTTTAACTGCTTCTTTGATGCATTTGACAGTGTTGGACCATATTTCAAGTGGATTATGTTCAACGAAACCAGGAGAAGGATAGTACTGTTGATGCTCGCATTGGTGTGACGATACAACTTGACCTTCACTGTCAAATATCATACAGCGTGTACTACTAGTGCCCTGGTCTATTGACAACACGTAACTCGACATATTCGCTAGAAATTCACTCAAGATTTCACTTTTTTCCGCGCCTTTTTTCCTTTTCTCTCTTCGTCCACACCCTCAGAAGTAAGAAGAGAAAAAGAGTCGTTAGTAGTATGTTACAAGTGATATTACAGTGGTATTGTGCATGAATGTGTTGTGTTTCCTATTTAAATTGTGCCTGGGCGTGACGTGGCGGTGACAGTTGTATTTTCACCGGCTTCTTTGGTGGTGAATTTCTCACGTATCCATGCAATTTGTTCTTGAAAATGTGAAAATGTTGGGCAATCACTTGCCATTCCCCTGAACTTATGTGACGAGAAGCCATAAGGGAAAGAGAAAGTGCGGTCAATTTCGGCAAACTTTATTTGTGATTCATGAGAGAAACCTCTTGCAGGATCAGCCAAGTAATCCAACAACAAGGTAGTACGCATATTACTTTCCTCTATTGACACCCGTTGACGCTTGCCACTAACTGGTGCGTCATCGAAAGTATTCAAGTTTTCAACATGCTGCTGCTCAGTAAGCAGTGTTTTATACCCATCAGTATACTTAGACTTGACAGTTGCCCATCGACGGAGATAGTCTAAATTATGACGTTCATCTCCTAATCGCTTAGCCACGTTAACCCAACGGATACCTTTACCAGGATACTCACACAATGGCAGATCGATCGGGAGATTCATCTCTTGTTGGATGGCTTGGATCAACTCAACATCCTCTTGCGGTGTAAACTTACCACTTCGCTTTCTACCTTGGGAACGGGAATACATATGCTTACAGTCATCACCTAGCTTATTCAAAATCTTAGAAATTGCACTCCAATTCTTACCTTTCTGTGCTACTAACATAATTAATTGAGCCTTGTCTTCTTCAGTCCATGGTGTAATGGTTTCCTTTAATAATTTACGATGTGCATGTTGATATATAGCTTTTGCAGATCTATTAGGCATTTCGCGAGCTAATTGTTGCCATAAATAATGCAATCTTCCCGATTCCATGCGATTACCCTCCCTTATGCCATCGATTAATTCAGTCATATTATAGTTATTGTCACGCACATAAGTATGAACACTGTTGATTATGTATTCAGACTCCATCTGAGAGAATTTACCACTGGTTTGCTTTGTATCACCCCCTTCGTCATCGTCGTCGGTGTCAGAGAGGCTCATTATGCACGACGGTTGATAAGTCTGTAGAGAGGGAGTGGGGGAAGAATTACTCTTTCTACTTTTTCCTTCCGAGTCCTCCTTGGGTGGCTGCCGTCTCGTCGATTAGAAAGAGTGCAAACACCGTACGAATGAGAAAGGAATGGACAAAGTTATTAGAAGTAGGCACATTTGCTATATATTGTACTACTTTACCTCTTTCTTCTTCTTCTTTTCCTACAGTTCATTAAGGGTGTGGAAATGGATTGGTAAGAGAATTTTTTATCAAAAATTTAAAGTTTTCAGGAGCAGTTTCCTCCGATTTGAGTGGCATTGAGACTAGTCTTATAGGTAGATATGAGTGAGAGTCTTGGATCTTTATTATTCGGCACATTTGCAGCATCTTGGTTGCTATATCGCCGTTACTCGGCAGCAATAACGATACATAGTATCATAATCTATCCTATTAAATCGTGTAAAGGAATAAGTGTTCCTTCTTGGCACTGCGACACTTCTGGTATGTTCACACTTCAGTGTATCATATAGTAACTTACTTGTCTATCTCTTAGGGCTGCTGTTTGACCGCGTCTATATGTTGGCAGATAAAAGCTTGAATTATAAGTTTATATCCCAACGCAAGTATCCATCGATGGCATTGATTACAACAGAGATCGACCTAGTTGCGGGGATTTTGTACGTGAATGCTCCTGGTATGTGCTTTCCTTTACCTTTCGTTCTAACTCATTCACTTGTTCACTACTTAGGTATGAATACACTGAGCATCCCATTACCAGGTAAATTAGTAAATAACGAGATCATCTTCAGCACTGTTGGTGGTGCAGAAGGAAGTGTAATTCAGTGTGATATATGGGGGGATATATGCGATGCAATAGAGATGAGTGAACCAATATCGGCATGGTTTAGCAAATACTTGAATAATGAGAATATCCGATGTATCAGGATGGCTCCGTCCTTCCAACGGAAACTAGACACCAAGTACGACAACCACGACAACCACACGGTATTCAGCGACGGATTCCCCTATTTACTGACATCCACAGCTAGGTAACTAACCATCTGTGCCTCGACTCACTTACTTACTTACTTACTCACTTGTTCCATGTATAGTATTGCGGATCTTCAATCGCGCATGCCGTCATCAGTCCCTGTTGGTGTGGAGAATTTCCGTCCTAACCTAGTTGTAGCTGGATGTGCGGCATATGCCGAAGATAAATGGACAAAAATAACTATCAAAACCAAGTACTCCGACAGTATCCACCTCGAGATAGTCAAGCCATGCGCTCGCTGCAAAATCCCCTCAATTGACACAGCTACCGGTGTAATGGATCCCGTTAACACGGTAACAAAAGTAATGAAAACATACCGTACCGGCAAGCATTTAGGATATTCCAATAGTAAATGGGAAGGAGAAGTGTTTTTTGGTCAGAATGTGGTGTCCTGCAATGACTCCATGAACTTTATGAAGCGGGTGTCGATCGGTGATGTGCTGTACTTAACGTAATAAACATAGTTTGAATTCTTTATTTCTTACTCACTCACTCACTTACTTACTCACTCACTCACTTGCTCACTCACGTGCTCATCCCCATGGCCTTGGCCGCTAACGCCAGCTCTTCATCAGTTATACTTCCTTCAAGAACAACCCCAGGAACCTTTAGTCCTACTTGGTTGCGACTGCTATCCTCGGTGTCGTAGTTACCTAATCCCAGTAATATCTCGGGTCCCACCGCGGGAAGACCGTATTCCTTCGCCGAGGCATTGAAAGCGTTAGTAACGGTCACATCGTATACCACGTGTGAGTTGGGTGGCACAATCATGTTTATCCCGCCTTCGCCATACCCTAATTTTGGTACAACAATAATTGTTGCCTGAGTGAGTGAGTGAGTAAGTGAGTAAGTGAGTAAGTGAGTGAGTGAGTGAGTAGGCGTGCAACATACCTTGGCACCATTCCACAGCTTCAACATCGCCGCATCCAATCCCCGAGCAACTTGATCTTGCCCAACAATAAAAGCTAATTTCCCATTAGCAAACACATTAGTAGATGTCGAGGCTCCGTCCCACGTCATCGCTACAATATCCAGCTCAACCTTGTGTCCTGCTTGTATCAACGCGCCCGTTGGTGCCTCGTTGTTGGGGTATTCAATGGCTACGCCGGTATCCATTAGCTCGTCAAACGCGGCTAACGAGGTAATCGAGAACTCACGACCTTGTGTTACACTCACGCTGCTAAAGGAGTGAGTGATATCATTTATTTCATCCAAACCTGAAGTGAGTAGGTGAGTTAGTAAGAGTGAGTAAGAGTGAGTGAGTAAGTGAGTAGATGAGTGTGTTAGGTGTGCAAGTACCTTCTTGTGGTTCATCTGAAGCTTCTTCTTCTAACTTTTCTAATATATTTATATTTTCATACAATTTCTTGCGATTAGCTGTGTTACTACTGGTGGATTGCTCTTCTTCAAGAACAACCGTTGGCTTGGGTAACAAATGACATCCACCATATATGTTGTATCCATTATTGCCTTCAGATTTCCCGTCATTTTTCAAGAACAACACAGGGATGTTATCGCTTTCATTGCTGTTTTCATCAACTTTTAATACTCTTACATGACAAACAATATGTGAATCACCAGCTATTAATGGTAATCTACCTGCTTCTCCATATGCTAATCTTGGTGAAATAATAATGTATCCAGTCTCATTAACCTGGTATTTGTATAATCCCGCCTCCAAACCTTCAATAATCTTCTTCGCTCCTAGTGTAACACGTATAGTTTCTTCTGCAATCATATTCATATACGCCGACGAATCCCACAGGTACATCTTAATCACGCAAGTAACCTGTTGATTATCATGTAAGTCACTGCTTTTCCCGCCGCCATCTTTCTGGACGGTGAATCCTGAGTCCACCAACTCGTCAAAGCACGAGAAATCTGTCAACGTAAACTCCATTCAATTGGATATTGAACTGCTTTTCTAGGTTGATTTTTCGGGTGAAATCTTTATCGGTACTGAAGCGATTGCCACCTAGTTATTCAATTTATTATACGCATAATTTAGACGAGGAAGTCGTGCTGGATAGCCGCGTCTAACCGCTCTTTGTGACGAAACCTAACTGCTTCTACTTGTTAAATATGTTCAAGGTCCGGAACACCGGTACCGAACTTTTAGCGATTTTTCAAATTTCTGCGTCACAATAATGTTGCTCATCTTGTTGTCTATTGCGCTTTATTTTCTCTATGTGGAGAGTTATATAGTCCCTCCATGCAGCAGGAAGATATCAAGTACCAGAGTGTTCAATGACGAATTAAATAGCAATCCTCCACCAGGTAAATATACACTAATCGATACTACGGTTTACTTACTTACTTACTTACTTACTCATTCATTCACCAGTTGATCCTTTACCAACTAGAAGTGCTTCACCAGTAATAAAAGTAAACAAGAGTAGATTCTTGGGGTATAATCTACTGGCTGTTGGATTAGCATTAGGCGCAAACTTCTTGGGTATCACCTCGTGGCTTATGTCTTTGAATGTTGATTTGTTCAGAACTACACTGAAAGCAGATATTGTTTACCCAATTAATTCATTAAGTAGATATATTGATGATAATTATGAGTTTTTATACCCAGCAAAATGGATAAAAGATCCAAATGTATTTCTTATTAAGACGGTACGTAATATAGAAGACAATAAACTCTTACTTACTTACTTACTTACTTACTTATAGGAAAGAAATGAGTTGCCTCAATCAATAAGGCAGAGAAATACCGCCACAAATAAGATGATTGATGTGGCATACCTTAGCAA